>Ga0222647_1000361_pt1 | contig 22026 bp, 20 predicted proteins | sample AntAcemetagen333_FD_179864 | JGI IMG/M metagenome (GOLD analysis project Ga0222647, IMG submission 179864) | Saline water microbial communities from Ace Lake, Antarctica - #333 | ecosystem: Environmental > Aquatic > Non-marine Saline and Alkaline > Saline | place: Antarctica: Ace Lake...
GGCTCAATTTCAGGCGAAGGTTGTTCCGGGATGTAGAAAAAACAATATTATCGGCAGAAGCGATGTTACAAATAGCCTTTATCTCCTTTATTGTCAATAAACTATAAATCCAAAACATACTCTAACTCTTAAACTCTTCCTTCCAACAAGTCAAAAAACGTATCCGCTTCCTTAATTGCGGGATGCAAAGGTAACCAAAAAAACCACATACGCACAACTTTAATCTAAAAAAAACAAGCTTTTATTGACCCCGAAAACTAACCCGCTGAAAATGAATAAGTTAAGTCATTTCCCATGTGAAAGTTTTATTCCCCAATGGTGAAAGAACCGTGTTCGTAGAGGGAAGTCACCTTAATGTTCAGCCTCAAAGCTTGCGTAATAAGTTTCTCGACAACGTACTTCTTATTAGAATCATCGATAATTATATGCGTTGGGAGCTTATTCCGGAAGTTCTCCGATAAATTTTTAATGGCATTATTTGAAATTAATAATACTGAAGCTGGGTCAGACACTATTTTATTTGGTTGCTCCCGCACCCATGTCAAGTCAAACTCTTCGAAATTGATATTAATAACGGCAGATAAGGAATCTGGGTTAAAGACTTCAAAGTTCGTAATGCCCTTGCTATCGTAGTAGTTCTTTAGGTGAAAGTCGTACAGTCTCGAATGCTGCTTTACAAGATTATCCGAAATGAAAATTGCCTGCTTTCCATCAAGTAGTGTTATACCTGATTTTTTAGGAATAAAATGCAAGGTCATTTCCCGGTGCTTACTTTGCCGTGAATCTTGGATTATATTCCAACCGCAAAGAGTAACGATTATAATGGAAGCAAAAACGAGCGATTTAAAGCCTTTCCTTAGAAAGAATAATACGCAGCAAACTATCACACTATACAGTAATATAACTTCTAAGCCAGAAATAGAAATGCCTGTTGATACCGAGTTTGGCAAATCGTTTATAAAAAAAACTGTTTTATTTAGTGTGTGGATAGTGTTTTCTAAAAATAAAGCGAGTACATTATTTATATATGGCACAGAATGCAATGCGAGAAGGAATAATCCGAGCGGCATGATGGCAATAGCCGCAATAGTTACCAGTGGATTCGTAAGCAGGAAGTAATTTGGAAATTGATGAAAGTAATAGATACTCAAAGGGAAAGTGAATAGTTGAGCCGAAAACGATACCGCTGATATTTGCCACAGCCAACGTAGTAGCAGATTCTGCGGAAAGATTAACCGATTGGCGTACGGGTAAATCAACACAATTCCGAAAACTGCAAGGTAGGATAATTGAAACCCGACATCCAGTAACCAATAGGGATTCCAGCACAGTAGGCAAATTGCAGATAGAGCCAACGTATTGAAGATATTCTGTTCCCGGCTGAACAGCGGAGCTAATTGGATAAACGAGAACATGACCGTAGCCCGCACTACTGAGGCAGATAGCCCCGCCAATAAGGCATACGCAAAGAGGCAGGTAATAACAAGCACGGCAAACCACGCCTTCGTACGTTTATTTTTACTATTTCTTCGCTGGCCGAAAATGAATTGCAATAGTAAGAACACGATACCAACGTGCATTCCTGAAACAGCTAAGATATGTACCGCCCCAGCGGCGGCGTACGCTCCCCGAAGGTCACGATCTAGTTCGTCGCGTAAACCTAACACCATGGCATCAGCAATCGAGTACGTTCCTGATTCCTTTAGAAATTCCCGAAAGATACTATTTCCTCGCATGCGAGCCTGATTAGCAATTCCGTATATAAAACCCGGATTTACAGCCCCTATTTTCTCAAAGTCGTTTTCACGTAAGAAATGGTGGGTGTGAATACCTTTGCGGGATAAATAGGTACGGTAATCAAATTCGTAAGGATTTTTGGGAGCTTCTACCTCACGTGGCATCGATCTTATCAAGAATACATCTCCATAAAGAGGTTTTTCAACGATATCTAACGGAAAGTAAAGTAAGACTTTTCCGTCGGCTGACTGCCATTCCCCGCTAACTTTTAGTGCTTGTACTTCGGCAGCAATTTTGTAGGTCTTAGGCTTTACCTCAGTATTAGAAGTAATAACTGCTTGATAGTACTCAAACTCTGATTGGTGAATATAATGCGTAGGTTCGTTTGACGGAGTACTTTGAAAGGTTAAAATCCAGCCAGAAAAAAAGAACAGTAACCAGACGAATACGCCCCGAATTAGGCGTTGCGTGAATTTTAGGGTGAATAGAATTAATACCGCAAGTATAATCCCAAAGGCAATGTAAAAGTTGCTATCAAAGTAATCTGTATATAAGTAACCTCCAATACCCGCCACAAAGCATAGAAAGTGTCTGACGAGCGGATAAGGGGCAAAATTCATCTAAAGTTATTCAGAGGCTTGGTACATAAAGGGTATCAATATTACTTATTTAGACTGTCAGTACAAAATGAGGCACTTGTAATTGTTAAAAAATGAAATCCGTTTTATCTTTGAGAGAAAGATTACGACCAAACATGTTAGAGAAGTTAACAGAAACAGAAAAGTATATTAAAGGAGAAATCGCCGGATTTTCTCCCAAATACGGGATTATCCTTGGCACGGGGTTAGGGAAGTTAGTCGATAAAATTGACATCAAGTACCAACTTAATTATCAGGATATCCCCCACTTCCCCGTTTCAACGGTTGAATCACATTCGGGTAGGTTGATTTTTGGGTATTTATCGGGGAGTCCAATCGTTTGTATGCAAGGGCGTTTTCATTACTACGAAGGCTACTCCATGCAGGAAGTGACGTATCCAGTTCGGATAATGAAGTTATTGGGAATAGAGCAATTGCTAATTTCTAACGCCGCTGGAAGCGTGAATCCTGAGTATCAAGAAAGTGATTTAATGCTTATTGAAGATCATATCAGTCTATTACTGCCCACGAACCCGTTGATTGGTGAAAATATTATGGGCGACCGATTTCCTGATATGAGCGAACCTTACAGTAAAGTATTACTCGAAAAAGCGGAGCGGATTATCGAAGAAAATAGCATTCCAAATGTAAATAAAAGCGTTTATATCGGCGTAACGGGACCGCAACTCGAAACAAAGTCTGAATATCGTATGGTGCGTAATCTTGGGGCAGATGCCGTGGGAATGAGTACGGTGCCAGAAGTAATTGTGGCGGTACAAATGGACATTCCCGTATTTGCGGTTTCTATCATCACAGACGTTTGTATTCCCGAGACCTTACAAGAAGTAAGTATCGAGAAGATCATTGCCGCCGCCGGACGAGCGGAACCACGTATGACACTATTGTTTGAAAAAATGGTAGCGGAATAATACTTAAAAACTTATTTAATCCAGCTACCCATCAATAACTTTCCCCTTCATTCGGAAAATCAGACGACTTTACATCAGCAATATAACCCGTAAATGCTTTCATCATTTCGGCGTGGAGATCGGCGTAGCGGCGAAGAAAACGGGGCGAAAAGTCTTTATTAATTCCCAACATATCGTGAATAACGAGTATTTGTCCGTCGCAGGTGTTTCCCGCCCCAATGCCGATGGTTGGAATTTCGAGAGAAGCGGTTATTTCGGCAGCTAAATGAGAAGGTATTTTTTCTAAAACAACACCAAAACAGCCCAGTTCCTGCAACATCGACGCATTTGATTTCAGCAAGTCAGCTTCTTCCTCTTCTTTTGCCCGAACGGTGTACGTTCCAAATTTGTAGATAGACTGTGGTGTAAGTCCTAGGTGCCCCATGACAGGAATTCCAGCACTTAAAATGCGTTCAATAGATTCTTTAATTTCAACGCCACCTTCCAGCTTCACGGCGTGACCGCCCGATTCTTTCATAATCCTGATTGCCGAACGCAGGGCTTCTTCTGAATTTCCCTGATAACTTCCGAAAGGCAAATCTACGACAACCAACGCTCTTGTAGCTCCACGAACCACCGATTGAGCGTGATAAATCATTTGATCGAGGGTTATGGGCAATGTCGTTTCGTGTCCCGCCATGACATTGGAAGCAGAATCTCCAACTAATATCAGGTCAATACCCGCTTCGTCCACGATTTTAGCCATCGAAAAATCATAGGAAGTCAAACAGGCTATTTTTACGCCTTCGTCTTTAAATTGCTTGAGCGTTTGGGTGGTTATGCGTTTTATTTTAGAATGGACAGACATTTGTTTTGATGTTGGATTTTAGATGTTCAGCAAACGATTCGATTAACGAATGCTCAAATGTAGAGAATTGGGATTGAATAGAAAAGCAATCCGAAAAACCGAGTATCGAGAAACCAGAAACAAAGCTCAAGGCGTAGCCGAAACCCAGACCTCACCGTCTTGGAAGTATTCTTTTTTCCAGATGGGCACGGTTTCTTTGAGCGTATCGATGCAATATTCACAGGCGGCAAAAGCAGCTTTGCGGTGCGGGGCAGAAACGGCAATTACGACCGGAACTTCGCCGATTGCTAACGAACCAATACGGTGATGAATGGCTATTTTATTAAGGGAATATTTCTCAACGGCTTGTTCGGCTATTTTCCGCATTTCAGAAATTGCCATGGGTTCGTAGGCTTCAAAATCAAGTTTCATTACTTGGTTTCCTTTCGTTTGGTTTCGGACTGTTCCCACAAACGTTACAATGCCCCCCGTATCGTCAGTTTTGACGAAATCAAGAGCAGCTTGCTCAGAAAGAGGTTCGGATTGGAGGAGGATATTGATGATTGAATTCATGGAATATTAGCGACGATTATCTCATCCGTCCGGCGGTCCAACTAAGTTCTTATTCCTTAAAAGGCTTGGATCACTGGAGCGAAAAGGTCTCATTAAATTTATATTTTTCACTTCGATTTCTAGACATGAATCAAGTCAGCCTCAATTGCTTTGTAATGCTTTTCTTTTATCCCAGTTCTTGAAACTAAATCTACAGAAATACCTAAAAGTGATTCAATTTCATCAACTAAATCTATGAAATTAATCCCGATAGAATCCGGAAAATCAGCTAACAAATCAATATCGCTTCCCTGACGATTCTCGTTTCGGGAAAAGAACCAAAATAGCCAATTATTTGAGTGGATATTGACTAAATAGCAGTTCTTTATTATTCTGAAGTGTGGACTTTATGTCTTCAATATTTCTCATATTATCTATTATTTCATAGCGTGAATAACTAATAATTCCTCACCCACCACTAACCGGCGGAATGAGTACTACTTCGTCAGTGAATTGGATAATAGTGTCAGCGGCGGCGTATTCTTCATTTACCGCGATTTGCAACGATTGCAGTTTTGCAAAATCAGGAAATTTACTCACTAATTCTTCCCTCAACTGACTGACTGTCAGCGGTTTTTCGGTTTCGAGTGCGTACTCAAAGTTTCCGATTATTTCTCGTGTGATGCCGAAGCATAAGATATTTATTTTCATACGTTAACTTCCCCTTTAGAAGAGATATTTTACCAGTAACTGAACGCTGACATAGGCAATCAACACTGCGGTGGCACGACGCACGATGATTGGTTTAAACCGAACGATTCCAAGGTAATTCCCAATAAAACCACCCAACGCAACCGATACCATTAACATTCCGCCCAGTTGCCAGTTGAAATCAGGAATACCGTTCTGAAATTGACCCAATAATCCCGAAATTGAGTTCACTAATATGAACAAACTTGCAACGGCAGAAATTCGTTTTGGCTCGTCCCAGTTTATTAAGTACAACAGTGGCGACAGGAAAATTCCTCCACCAATACCCACCATTCCCGAAATAAAACCAATGAAAGCACCAAGTGCAATGCTTATAAAAACACTTTTGGAACGGTGTTGAGGGAAAAAATTTAATAAACCTTCGCTCCTTATTCCTTGTTCCTTATTTCGTTTGTCGGGTCTAAGCCAAACCGCAATTGCGGCGAGAAAAAGCGTACACCCAAGTACAACAAAGAATGTCTTTGCCTCAAGTTTTACCATTCCGCCGAGATACGCCATTGGTACACTTCCGAGTACTAAAGGTAGCGTCCGGCGAAAGTCGAAGAGTTTTCTCCGGTAGTATTGCCACGTGCCGTTTGTGACTACTGTGATATTACAAAGCAACGAAACGGCTCGCAGAAATGTAAATTCAAAACTGTGTAATGCTAAAATTGCCAGGTAGCTCGATCCGCCACCAAAGCCTACCGATGAGTACAATAGTGCAACCATAAAAAACAGCAAAAGTAAATCGCCGTAATTCAAAAATAAATCCATTTTTTAGCAATACTGTTATTTGGGTACGTACTTTGTAAGCAACCGCAAAGATGCGTTTTTATCAAGACATTAGAAGGGAGGTAGGAGACAAAAGACCACATCTTTCTACCCAAAAAACATAGAAAATATTTCAATTAATTTCATGAAAGAGATTCGTACTATAATAATGGCGTATGACGCAATTGACCCAAACGTTACTAAGGTAGCTTTGGCAACAGTTGTTCGGGTGGAAGGTTCTTCCTACCGCAGAACGGGTGCCCGTATGCTCGTGCAGGATAATGGTATATGGGAAGGCGGAATTAGCGGCGGATGTCTTGAAGGTGATGCGTTGAAACAAGCTCGCATGGCAATTTTTAAGGATTCACCAACACTTGTTACCTATGATACTACGCAAGACGACGAACACCAAATTGGCGTAGGATTGGGGTGTAACGGCATTATTGACGTACTGTTTACACCACTCAAGTTTTCGGATAAAAGTAATCCTGTGGAGGTATTAAAACGCTGCGTGAATAACGTAAGAAAGACGCATACTTTATTAACTATCACGAAAACTGACAACGAAGTAAACGGTTTACAAACAGGACAAGCGATTGAATACAAAAGCGAAGAAAGCCTGAGTTTTATTTCGGATGAAATATTGCGTAGTTCACTTATCAATAGTGTACTAAATCAACAGACAAAAGGTAACTCTGCCCCCATAACTCTTCCGTTGCTGAACGGAGAGTGCTGTGTTTTTATCGAATTAATACCGCCGCCCATTCATTTGGTAATCATGGGATATCAGTACGATGTTTTTCCGTTGAGTAGACTAATAAATGAACTGGGTTGGGAAGCAACTATTATAGCCCCAAAGGTGAAAGTCAATCACAAAATAAGCAGTTTGGTAAGCAAAGTTCTGCCCATTGAACGATTCAGCGAAATAGAATTTGATGAGTACACGGCGGTAGTATTAATGTCACACGATTTTGAAAAAGACAAAGCAAATTTGATAAAAGTACTTGATACCAACGCCCCGTACATTGGGATGCTAGGACCGCGGGTTCGTTCAGAACGAATCTGGCAAGAGCTTTCGGATGAAGGCTTTGAAGTCTCAGACGAAAATCAAGATCGTATTTACGCTCCCGTCGGATTAGATATTGGGGCAGTTTCACCAGAAGAGATTGCGTTGTCACTCATTGCGGAGATTCGAGCCGTTTTTTCGGAGAGAAAAGGAAATTCACTGCGGTTAAGAAACAAACCAATTCATGAAAGGCTTTAAACAAACTTACTTTTTCGTTAAAGCTTTATAACCCAGAAAATATCACTATGAATAATCTAATATCAGTCGAACAAGCAACGGAAATCATTCTGAATCAACGCGTTGACTTCGGAACAGAATTAATCAATATAGATGCTGCTTTCGGAAGAATAATAGCTGGGCCACTTTTGGCAGATCGAGATTTTCCACCGTTTGATAGAGTAACGATGGACGGAATCGCGATTGACTTTCAACCATTTGCCAACGGACAACGAGCGTTCCTGATTGAGACTACGCAAACAGCGGGCGAGCCACAACTAACTTTACAAAATCAGTCAAATTGCATTGAGGTTATGACTGGGGCCTCGCTTCCCATTGGTACGGATACTGTCATCCGTTACGAAGATTTGAAAATCGAAAACGGTTTAGCGACAATAAATGCGAAAATTAAAGAAAAACAAAACGTTCACCGTAAAGGCGAAGACCATACCAAAAACGGTTTACTTATTCCAGAGAATACATTACTTCGTTCACCCGAGTTAGCCGTGGCGGCCACAATTGGGAAAGACAAATTACTGGCAAATAGGCTCCCAAAAATTGCCATAATCACTTCGGGAGATGAGTTGGTGCATATTGACGAGATTCCCCTGCCCCATCAAATTCGGCACTCAAACAGCTATAGTATCGCGGCATTACTACAACCCTACGGAATTTTTCCAACGCATTTCCACATTGCCGATAATTTTGAAGAAACTAAAAATCAATTAAAGTCTGCTCTTGAAAACTTCGATGTATTGATTTTAAGCGGCGGAGTCTCAATGGGGAAAAAAGACTTTATTCCTGACGCTCTTGCAGCACTTGGTGTGGAGAAATTATTTCATAAACTCGCCCAGCGTCCCGGTAAACCGTTTTGGTTTGGCAGAAGTGGAAAAAAGACGGTATTCGCCTTACCCGGAAACCCAGTTTCAACGTTTGTTTGCGTCAGGAGATACTTCATTCCCTGGCTCCGCCAAAATATTGGACTGGAAGCAATGAACTGTAGCTACGCGAAATTGAAAGAAGAGATTATATTCAAACCGAATTTAGCGTATTTTTTACAAGTAAAGGTAACAACAGACGAGCACGCCACCCAATGGGCAACTCCAGTGAGAGGAAACGGCTCCGGCGATTTTGTAAATTTATCACACGCCAACGGGTTCATTGAGTTACCATCCGATAAAGTGGTGTTTGCACAAGGAGATACTTATCGAATTTGGCAGTTTTAGGGTGATGGCATTATTATTGTACTTCTATGAAGTAAAACTTAACAATTTTGTATGCTGAATAAGTACTCAAAACATCTATTTATCGGTCTTTCGTTGGTTTACCTCGGCGGCTGCAAGGATAAAAATACTGAAATTGACCCGATTGAAGTTTCGCCCTCGGCGACATTAGATACCTATCCCGCCAATTTGGCAACTGATTGGCAAGATCTGAGCATCCAACTTATCAAATCAACCAATGGCTACGTGCCACCCGTAGCGGCACGAGCGTTGGCATACATAAACCTTGCTCTTTACGAAAGTACTGTATGCGGAACAGCCAACAAGTCGTTGGCGGGACAATTAACCCACATCAAAATGCTGCCCATCCCTGACAAAAAACTCGAATATAATTGGGGTATAGCGGGAAATACAGCCACGTATTTTTTGGTCAAAAGTATCTTTTCAAATACTTCAACCGCCAATTTTCAGAAGATAGAAGCCCTTCGCACCAGCTTCGAAACTTCTTTAAAGGGTACAAATTCTGCTGAAATCGTTGAGCGTTCAGCGATATACGGTACTGAAGTTGCCGAAGCCATTTGGAATTATTCCAAAACCGACAACGGACACGAAGCGTTTAAGAATATATTTCCAACGTATGTGTTACCCGAAGGTTTGGGAATCTGGGAGCCCGTAGGCACCCAAAAAGCATTGTTGCCCTATTGGCTCTACAATACTTCGTTTGTAAAGGAAAACTCTATTACTGATCCACCGAAACCGATTTCGTTCTCGTATAATTCAAGTTCGGCGTTTTTTAAAGAGGCAAAAGGAGTATATGATATAAGTAAAAAACTGACCGCCGAACAGCGGGCAATCGCCTTATTTTTTGCCGACGGGGCTGGCTCAGTCACGCCCCCCGGTCACCACATGAACGTAGCCACTGAGGTATTGAAACTGAAGAAATCTTCCTTGAGTATAGCTGCCGAAACGTACGTAAAAATGGGTTTGGCAATCAATGATGCCTTCATTGCGTGCTGGCGGTGCAAGTACCGCTTTAACACTATCCGACCAATTACATATATCCGGGAAACAATTGACAACACCTGGACTCCAATTATTGATACTCCACCTTTTCCAGAATATACTTCAGGACATTCTTCAGGTGCTGGTGCAGCAGCAGAAATCCTGAAATCACAATTTGGGGAAAATACTGCGTTTGTTGACAATACCTATGCTGGGGTCTATCCTAACCGCAGTTACTCTAACTTCACCGCCTACGCCGATGAAACATCCAATTCGCGACTTTACGGTGGTATTCATTTCAGACAAGGGTGCGAAGAAGGCGTAAGAAACGGTCGTAATATTGCGAAGAATGTACTATTGTTAAAATTTAGGTAAAATCGTCTCTAATAAAAAGGCGAATTTTTCAATAAAATAAAGCTTTATTATCAGGCTAAAATTAGCTGCTGCTTTTTAAATATTTTATTGAGTATAGCTCGGTATATGTTTCCAAACTGAGCGTAGCACCAGTTTTTTAAATCTTTTACTTCTTCGGAGAGCAATAAACTCAACCCTTTCCTTAGTTCTTTTTCAAACAAGGATTTATCGAAACTAACTTTTTCCAAAATCAATTTAACATAAGCTAACATCGTCATGGTATTATAAATTTTAAGTTTTCAGTTGAACAGAACACTATGTAAATATATCAAGAATTACTGGTACTTGTCAAGGTATTTAAGAGAAACTTTATGACTATACGTAATTCATTCCTTATTCTATAACGAAGCCATTACTTCGGTTAGTGCACTTGTGTCATCAAAAAACGAGACCATTTTCAACAATACTTCCTCCACAACAGCATCCGGGCAAGAAGCTCCGCACGTAAGCACGATTGTAACTGGTTTATTATCAGGGATAAAACTTTCGGTAACAGTTTCGTCTTTTTCGTGAATATTAAAATGTTTTATCAACTTATCAGATAGTATTTTGTGGTGAGATTCCACAAAATATGTGGGTAGCTTTTTCTCACAAAGCTCCACAAGGTGCATTGTATTTGAGCTGTTATATCCCCCCACCACTATGGCAAAGTCGGCAGACTTTTCAAGTAAGGCGTGCGTGGCATCCTGATTATCATTTGTGGCGTAACAAAGCGTATCTCGGGTATTCGCAAAATTCCGTTCTGACTCGGTAGCAGACAAATTATAAAAGTCGACAATTACCGATTTGAGGTAATCCGAAATCCCTTGTGTTTCAGAAGCGAGCATAGTAGTTTGATTTACTACGCCAATACGTTCCAAGTCAGATTCAGGATTGAAGTTTTCGGAGAATTGCCCCTCAAAATCAATATAAAATTGTTCGGTAGGATATTCCTTTCTGATGTATTTTGCCAAATGTTTGGCTTCGTCCATATCCCGCACAATAACCGTTGGAGCGTTTTCTCGGCTATGGCTGAACGTAGCACGGGTCTCTTCATGCTTTGGCTTGCCGTGCACTATTACGCTGTATCCTCGGTTTCCGATTTGATCCGCACGTTTCCAGACTTTCTCCACGAAGGGGCAAGTAGTATCGTATTTATACGGGTCAATACCCAAATCAGTTAGCTTATTTTGAATTTCGATGGTCGTGCCAAACGCTGGGACAACCACAATATCTTCAATTGTCAGTGTACTCCAGTCTACCAATTGATTTCCTTCGGTGTCCATCAAAAATTTCACGCCCCGAGATTGTAAATCAGCATTTACATCAGGGTTGTGAATCATTTCACTTAGGAAGAAAATCCGTTTACCAGCGTTCTCATTAATCGTTTTGTAGGCAATCTCAACGGCATTTTCTACTCCGTAGCAAAACCCAAAATGCCGGGCGAGTAAAAATTTTACGCTGCCAAAGTCAAGCACCGTCGGTGAGATGTCTTTCTTCAGACGGTCACGCTGACGGCGGACTTCTTTAATTTTGCCAATGATACTACTTTTATATATTTCGGGAATTTCAAATGATTTCATCTTTACAGAATGAGATTATAAATATGAGAGGTAAGATTATCTTCGTTTTAAGAGTTGGACCGATTATTTAGCATTCTTTTTTTGTACTTTAACACCTTTCAATTGGTCATTGTTACGAATCTCTTTTTTTCAAAACACGATTTTCGTGATTAAGATTTACAAAAACCGTGTTTTATCATTTTATTAGCTAATTTCGTACTTAGTTTAGGTACTATTTTACGCCCATAAATGTTCGTTAAAAAATCGCTATTTTCCTTACTTGGAGTATGCTTTACAGCTCTTTATTCTTTTGGCCAAAGCGTCTTTATTCCGTTAAATCAAGATTATAGTCACTTAGTAGAGCGGTTCGAAATAAAATCCGGCGAACTTTCTGACGATTTCCACAGTAATATCAAACCTTTTGAACGGCTCGGTGTAATCAAACTTACCGAACGCGTTGAAAACGACGCTAACCTGAAACTTTCTCGAGTTGATGAATGGAATTTATACTACTTGCAAAACGATAGTTGGGAATGGCTGAAGCCCGATCAGACGAGTCAGAACAACAGTAAAAAGCCAATTCTAAAATACATTTATCGCAAAAAGTCAGACTTTTTTCACACGAGTAATAAAGATATTGACTTTCATGTTACACCCATATTTCATTACGGAACGGGTGTTGAGCTAGTGAACAGTGAAATGTCAGAAAACCGCCCTTTTATCAACACGCGTGGGGTGGAAATGCGGGGAGTACTGAATAAAAAACTCGGTTTTTATACCGTTTTAACCGAGAATCAGGTGCTACAACCTGATTATATAAAAGACTTTATTTTAAGGAGCGAAGGCTTTCCCTACGAAGGATTCACCAAAATAACAGACGACGACTCTACCCGCATGATGACCGATTACTTCTCGGCACGCGGCTACCTCATTTTCCGACCAATAAAGAGCTTACAACTGCAATTCGGACACGACCGTAATTTCGTTGGTTCGGGAATTCGTTCTATGATTTTGAGTGATTTTTCGTCTCCTTATTTACAGCTTAAAGCCAACGTACAAGTTGGAAAAATGCAGTACATGACTATTTTCGGTCAGTTACTGAACAATCAACTTGCCCGACCAATTACGGGCAGTCTTCCGGTTCAACCCAAGTACATAGCATTTCATCATTTGAATTTTAATGTTCTAAAAAACCTAAATATTGGAATCTTTGAATCAGTCATATTTGGGAAACGGCAAATTGGTTTTGACCCTAACTACCTGAATCCCATTATCTTTTACCGCTTCGTTGAAGGGCTGCTCGGCAGCTCAGATAATGTGATGGTCGGGGCTGACATTAAGTTTAACTTCCTGCGTTCTTTTTCGCTCTACGGACAATTTGTACTCGATGAGTTCAACCGAAAAGAGCAAAAAAACTCTGGTTGGTGGGCTAAAAAATACGGTGGCCAAGCAGGGTTGAAATACATAGATGTTGCGGGAATCAATAACTTTGATTTACAAGTAGAGTATAACTTTGCCCGTCCGTATTTGTATACTCACTTCTCTACATACAGTAATTACGTAAACTATAACGTGCCGCTAGCTCACCCGTTGGGAGCAAATTTTCAAGAGCTACTCATTATAGCACGGGCACAGCCATTTCCACGCCTTACACTTAACGCCACTTTTATGATGGCTCAGCAAGGCGACGATACCAACGGTCTAAACTACGGAAGCAACGTTCTCCGCCTCAACTCCGACCGCCGCGTTGGCGACTTCGATAACTTTATTCTACAGGGCAGAAAGACAAATATCAATATGATTGATGCCGCAGTTTCCTATATGGTTTTTCATAACTGCTTTCTTGAATTACACAGCACCTACCGTAATTATAACAGTTCTGACGATACTTTGGATAAAACAGGTATTAATGTCACGGGGGCTATTCGCTGGAATATCGGAAGGTTGGGAAAATTATTTTGAAACAACGTTCTGTATGTATTTAAATCCGCGAGGTATAACAGAGTTAAACTATAAAATCATCATTTCAAACGGAGATAAAACGACATAAATGACCTCAATAACTCCGCTTTATCCATATTATAAATTTCTCTATAACACAGGTACTTACCGTCCACTTTTTTTAAAAATGACCATATACTTACCTGAAGATACCTGAGTTCCAGTAGAACCTTTTCCTCTCGAAATTACGATTTCTGTGACAGTATTCTCATCACCGTACACTTCCAAAGTTTCAAAGCTCATCTGAGCACTTGACTCACCCATGTTCCCCTCTTGGTAAGTCCTAATAGCGGCTTTGTCGTTTATCATTGGCTCATTTACAGGCATCGTAATAGTACCTTCAGCGTACATCATCATTAAGCCATCCAAGTCTTTGGCATTTACCATTTTTGCCCATTCATTTTCTACCGCTTGAATTTCTAATTTTACTTAGCTCATGTCAATATCGTCAGCGGTGGTAATTTCAACCCCTTCGGTTTCGGTTTGGCTACAACTCACAATTAGTACTGACATGAACATTAATAAGCATAACGTTTTGACAAGTTTTGTTTCTTTCATTTTTGTTTTATTTCAAAGTAGAGAATTGATTTACAAAGTTTCTATAATGGCATCAGTCGTGAGTTCTCACCAAAACTGATACCATATAGATTTTACGTTAAATAGTACCGCATTACAATGAGAGATACGGTTACTAATTTCCTCGTCTTTGTTCACATCGTACTCCTAATGACCTTTAATTTATTTCTGTCCGATTTCCGAATCAAATGAAAGGGAAGGTTAACCAAGGGTAAAGTCCAGAACGACTTTCCCGATACGTTTGAGGAAAGAGCGAGTATGTTTTCTTAGTAGTTGGGGGGGGGGGATATTATTTAGTAGCCGTGTGCTAACAAGTACCTCAGTTTACAGATAATACAAACTACCCAAAAACTTTATTGAGTGGTCGTTTCTCCCAACTGAGTTTGCCAAAATATCGCTTCTATCAAAGCTTTTGTTCTCTGCTACTCTGATAACTTCGAAGTTTCTAAATCATTCAAGTAGTTTTTTGAAGCCAAATACTGGAATCCTAAAGCTATGATAGCACTTATAAAAGTGGCACAAAATGCCCATCGTAGACTTAAATCTCCAAAACTTGGTTGGAGATAATCGCTAAGCATTCCTATTACCAGTGGACCACCACCCAAACCTATCAAGTTCAACACAAAAAATAGAATTGCGGAAGCAAACGCCCGCATTTTGGCATTGACCAAACTGTGGGTAATGGCAATGGTAGGTCCTAAATAAAAAGCAGTAAGAAAACTCACCATTAAGATGGCAAAGTATACCACGCTGACTGTCTCACTAAAAAATAGTAGGTAGTTAAAAAAAAGAGCCGAAGCTCCTGCTATCATAGGAACCCAAATGTACCAACGCATATCCCGATGGCTCAGTTTGTCTGATAAATAACCACCCAAAAAAGTACCGGTACCGCCACCAATCCCCATCGCCAAACCAAGCACTACTCCAGCCGTGGCGACATCTACCTGATGAACCCTCGATAGAAAGGAAGCGGAAAAATTACTAAAGCCAAACAAACCAAACGTATGAAAGCCCGAAGCCAACGCCACATAAACAAACGTTTTCTTTTTTAGAAGCGAACTCAAAACCTCTTTTAGTATGGGGTTTCCATCACCCAGATCCGTCGAATCAAGTCTTCCTTTAATGGGTTCCTTAACCACGAAATAAAGCATTATGGCAAATAATAAACCCGGTATCCCGAGTAAGTAAAAGGTAACCCGCCAACCGTAATTTTTGGCTAACACGCCCCCAGTCACAAAGCCAATTAAAATGCCAATATAAATGCCCGTGGAATAGATGGACAACGCGGTGGCCCGCTGTTTTGACGGAAAATAATCCGAAATGATGGAATGGGCGGGTGGGCTCCCGCCCGCTTCTCCGACACCCACGCCCATTCTGGCGAGAAATAAATGAACGAAGTTTTTTGATAAACCAGATAAAACCGTCATCAGTGACCACGTAGCCAAACTTGCTACAATGATATTTTTGCGGTTTCCTTTATCTGCTAATCGTGCAATGGGAATACCTAAAATGACATACAAAGCCGCAAAAGTAAGCCCCGTTAAAAGCCCTAACTGTGTATCGGATAAACCAAGTTCAACTCTGATGGGTTCTTGGAGAATAACTAAAACCTGACGATCTATAAAGTTAAAGACATAAACCGTGGTGAGGATAGCAAGTATAACCCACTTGTACCTTTCGCTTATTGGGGTATTTCCCATACTTCTGTTATGTAAATTGAATATTTCTATGCGTAGCCAGGTATATAAAACTACCGAGCAAAATGCCCGATAGTTCTCAAAATAACAGCTTAGCCGTATTGGTTATTTGATTCAAAATCGCCGAGCGATGCCTTACCCATTTTTACTCAGCTATTGTTAAAAAGTTTGTTTTCAAAAGCTGGCAAAGCACAACTTTTCGGGTTCATTAAGCGTAGAGTTTAGCTTTCAGTCTGGTAGTCATAAATACGATACAGGCCACGGAAAGGCAACTCAGTCAAACATAGCTTCTTAGAGTTTATCAGGACTGATAGGCTGTGGAACAAGGTTGTCGATTGGCTTGCAACTTTTCAGGTAGGCAAACATCGCCACAAGGTCATCCTTTTTCATATCGACATAATTTTGCCAAGGCATGGGTGGAAGCAGTGGGCGGGACGTTACAATGCCTTTGCTTTTGCCTTGGGTGAGTGCCACGATAAATTGTGCTTCCGTCCAGTTACCAATACCCGTAATATCAGGCGTGAGGTTAGCAGAAAACGAAGCACCCCACGGGCCAATAGCCAGCGTACTCATGGGACTGAATAGTACCCAATTCGCCAGTGCATCTTTGCTAACGAGTGGTACTGGAATTTGTGCCGGATGACCCGAAAGACCAAGATCAGGATCAGGGATTGGTCCTTGTGCGGTCATTTTTTTGGGGGCGTGACAATCGGCACAACCCATAATCTGAACTAAGTACCGACCCTTTTCAATTTGAGCAGGGGTGTAAGAAGAAGATTTTACCACAGGAAAGGGTTCCTGAGGACTTTTGAAAGCGACCAGAATAGCCGCACAAAAAATGACGACAACGAGTGAAAAACCTACTGATTTCATGACCTTATTTTTTATTTATTACCTACCCTTCCCAATAACCATCGGAAAGGTTTTTGTCAGGTGACGCCTCGCCGGGCGAGGCGTCACCGAAACGTCGTTTTTTTTTAAGTAATTTCTGGACTTCACTGCACAGAATATTACGCTATTACCGAAGGGGTTTGAAAATTGGGTGACTGTAATTATGCCCCAATGAATAATCACCCAATGAATTAAAAGCCTATTTCTAAGAAATACGCTACTACCTAATCAAGTTCTCATTTGCATCGTCGATGATATGCCTTTTGATGACCCCTTGACCGTGAACAATCGGTAGGAAAAAAGCGAACATATTAGTCGTCACAAAATTTCGTTTCGTTCTCATCAACCAGAGGTATATTTGAGAAATAAGTAAATGTAATATCTTATATACTGAAAGGGTAAAACACTAAAAAAAACATCTTACACTATCAAACCTAATTCTTTAACCGTTGAACTTTCTCTATTTGTCTAAAAAATAAGGCTAAAAACACCTTTATTTTTATTAAATGGTATCACCAGTTACTTTAGAATCGTTTTAGTTCCTCATCTAGACCATTTTTAGACTTACTTCTAGCCTTAACTTTCTGATTACCAAACTTTAGTATACTGACATGGTACCTTTATAATCAAAATTTGCGTGTCTATCTACTGTGATGCCACGGTCTTTTGATATATCAAAAGACCGTGTTTGACCCCGATGGGTCAAATAATTATAGCTCGTTTAATATCCTACAAAACGGCAACCGCAGATCCATGCGGGGTAGCACAACGTATAAGAAGAAAGTATATATTGATTTAAACTGTTCCTAATCGATAAGTTAGTGACTGCGTCAATATCCACTTCAAGTTAGTTTCATATTTTTTTCAGTGAAACTAACCTCAAGCCAAGCGGCAGACAACCAATTTTGGACGAATGGGGTATTTCTTATCCGAAGGAGTTTTGGGGGAGCAGAATCATGCATGTACAAGTCTTTAGAAACTATGAAGCTTAAAAGGGAAGTATCGGATTAAGGGCTAATCTCGAGAGGTCACCATTATGTTTGGGCGTTTTCACAACTCGTCTAAAAAGGTAAATATTTCAACGTAGACCTTTCTAAACCCTTCTTCCGTTGGGTTGTGTTTGCCATTTGGTACAAAAATATGGACGTCTTTATTTTTTCTCAATAGTGGGAGAAACAACTTATAAGTTTCTGGGAGAATCTGATCATCCTCGCCAAAGAAAAACTAGCGGATCGGCTTTGTCGAAATACGTAATGGGTTCGTAAACGGCTATGACGTCCTTTGACTCGTAACCTTCCGGCGAGAAAAGTGCTTTACCCACCATCTGATACGCCTCAATCTCACTATCTAAAAAGGTCTTTTCAACAATATCTAATCCAGCTACTAGTCCCGAAAAGTTTATAACTCCCGAAATTTTAATTCCGTTGTCTAATTTATGAGCATATTCGGGGTTGTTTGCCGAGACACCCACGTTTGTTGCAATGTGAGCACCCGCAGAAAAACCCGTGACAATGATATTTTCCAAACTCAAATTGTAGTTGCCGTTATTAGTTTTTAGAAAATTTAATGCGTCTGTCAAATCGCTGGTTGCCATCGAAATTCCTCGCTTCAATCGGTAATTCAGGTTGATAATGTTCATACCCTTTTGAAGGTATGGTTCGATATACCTTTCTTCTTGGCTCTTATCGCTGAAATAATACCCTCCGCCGTGCAGGAAAACAACGGTGTAATTACGCTTACCAAGAGATTTCGCGTCTTTGGCAAGGTAAATATCCATTTGTTGCTCCACACCTGAACCGTAAGGAATATTTTTCATCACGCTGTAAGTAGTTGCGACTTCCTCAACGGTTTTGCCTTGAATATACGTCAGCTTTTTTGAGCAAGCCGTAAAAAGGATAACGGAAATGACTATTAAGAACAATGTTTTTACTTTCATGTTTTTTTTCTACGCCAAATTCTATTTTCGGCTTACTTTGTTTTCAGCATTATTTAGTCCAAAACTACGCCCTGACCAAGCGGCAGATTTAGAAATACTAAAACCGTCATTCCTTTACCCAATGTTATACTTTCGTCATTATTCAATCTTATCGGTTTCAATTTCGATGTTTTTACTAAAAAAAGCTGCTACCATAACTTTGAGTATTTTAGAGGATATAAATGACAAAGAACCCTAAGTAACTTCCTAAAGCAGCACCTAAAGTACCAACTAAAACAGCGGGCAATAATAAATCTTTGCGGTCAAAGGTTTCTGCAAGAGCAATGGCAGTTGCCGAGCCACCAATATTAGCTTGACTTACAATGGCAATCATTTCCCAATCGCGGTAAAATAAACCACCTATAAGAATTACTACAATACCGTGTATCAAAACAGCTAAACTGGCAAAAAGCAATAGAGTAATGCCCACATCTTTGAGTTCCGAAACGGCACTAATTTCACAATAAGCACCGATTACGGCTAAGAATAAAAGCACCAAATACATGCCCAAACTATGACTCCCTTTTAAGTTGGACACAAATTTGACTTGTGCTAATACAATTCCCAGCGTTGACAGTATAAGTATAGCTGGAATTTTGGGTAAAAGACCTGAGATAATATTTGAAAAATAATAACCAGAAATCCCTAGGAAAAACAACCACGCCAGCGAAATAAAGTCAATACTTTCATCCTCAGGGTGAGCTTCGTGTTGCGTATCGATAGTTGTTTTCAAGTTGGATTTATCTTTCCAAAACTTCCTTAAAAACACGGGAAGAATAAGGGTCACCAAAATCCATAATGCCCCCACAACATTATCTACCGCAATGCTTCCTGCGTACAATACGCCTTTTTCTTGAACACCATATTCTAAAGCTACCGCATTAAAATTGACACTACCGCCTATATACGTTCCGGTGAACATACCCGCAATAATTTTTCCATCTTCACCCAATACCTTTTCTGGAGATAATAAAAACCACGAAACGAGTACGCCTGTAACGGTGGCAAATGCCCCAATTAAAAACAATCCAATCATTGGCCCTCCCGCTTTTTTAATTGAAGTTAGTTTAACATTCAACAACAGGTAAAAAATAGAAATGGGTGCCACGTACTTAAAAATGACATCATACAGAGCTATACTATTAGAGGCAGAAGGAATAATTTTCAGATTCGCTAATACTGCCGTAAAAAGTATCACAAGCAAAGCTGAGCCAAACGGTTTTCCCCATTTGGTTTTCCCAGCATACACAGCTAAAAGAACCATTAAGCCTAGCGTGGATAAAACGTAAATAGGGTTGATTATAAAATCCATAATTTCATTAGGTGATTACGATGAAGCACCCCATAATCAGCAGCTTCATTTTCAGTTGTAATTTATGATGTAACGGCACTTGATTAAGGCAACTAATTCTTCGGGGCAAGTCCCCTTAGTTTTCTTATCTTCTTTCACGGTAAATATAAGTTGGTTTTGTATTATTATTACTTTTGCCTACGCTGAATTCGGTTTTATAATTACCCTTATGAAGCTAAGCCTTAACCAAGCTGCATGCAATCGGTCGAGGATGAACGAAGTTTTTTTATCCGAAGAGATTTACGCTGCTACTATGCGATGGCTTAACCATTGCAGACGGATTTAATTTGTGAGTTGCAGTTGTGTCGGTGTCAATTAATGTGACTTAGTACAGGTATTTTCTGTAATTTTGAATTATAAAATCAGGAGTATGAAGTATAGTATTGTTGCACAACAATTACGGAAAGAGATTGAATCGAGTAAAAATAATAATTGGGCTTTTACCACCCATTTACATCAATATAGCCCAATAGATAAGACAAATCATTATTATTCTGCCTTCGATGAATTTATAGATAAGCAGATAGTAAACTTAAGCAAAGTCGAATCCCCTTTATTTCAATATCAAGTACCTTTTGAATGGGATGTGCCATTTCCACCGCCAAAGATTGAAAAGTTTAAATTTATTGACTTATTCGCAGGTATTGGTGGGTTTAGAATTGCACTGCAAGAATTTGGCGGAAAATGCGTTTTCAGTTCAGAGATTGATAATTGGGCAAAAACAACCTACGAAGCAAACTTTGGTGAGTTTCCCTTTGGGGATATAAGAGAGTTTACTGGAGAATCTGTTAGTGATGAAGAACTCAACTATTTAATTCCTGACCATGATGTACTTGCGGGTGGATTTCCATGTCAGCCCTTTAGTCTTGCAGGAGTTTCCGCAAGAAATTCGTTAGGAATAGCACATGGGTTTGATGATTTAGAGAAAGGAAACCTATTCTTAGATATAATTAGAATAGCCATGGTGAAAAGACCTAAGGTTTTATTTTTAGAGAATGTGAGCAATTTTAAATCTCACGATAAAGGGAAGACTTTTTCAATGGCTAAAGATATTATTGAGAATGAGCTTGGCTACTCTTTCAACTGGAAAATCATAAATTCAAACCCTTTAGTTCCCCAAAGTAGAAAGAGGTTTTATATAGTCTGCTTCCGAGATAAAAGAGAGTTTAATTTTCCAACAATTGAAGGAGAGCCTATCCCTTTACGCACAATCCTTGAAACTGAGATTGACTCAAAATATACAATTTCGGATAGGCTATGGGCGGGTCATCAAAACCGTACAAAGAGGAATTTAGCGAGAGGGACTGGCTTCACAGCTCATACCGCCAACCTTGATAAACCATCAAATACTCTAGTTGCCCGCTACTACAAGGATGGGAAAGAATGCTTAATTCCTCAAGACGGAGAAAACCCCAGAAAATTAACTCCAAGAGAGTGTGCCCGTTTACAGGGATTCCCAGAAGATTTTAAAATACCAGTGAGTGATACGCAGGCGTACAGGCAATTTGGAAACAGTGTTGCAGTTCCTGTAATCAGTAGAATAGCAGAAGGAATTTCTGAGAAATTTTGAGTTACAGGTTATAGCAATTGTATAACCCGAATAATCGCTCTAATTCTATAGTTTCTTGTAATTCGGGTCGCTTATCAAATACTTTAGCGATATAATCTCTTTTTTCGTGAGACACCGCAAAATGAATAGCTCGGTGACAATTAGGACACAGAGAAGCAATATTGTTTACGTTATCTAAGAGTGTGTTTTGGAATTTAAACATTTTGCATTAAAGTAAGAACCAGCTACCTTGTTATCGACTAAAACACAAGGTAATGAAAACAAGTTTCTCTGAATTCTCTGATTCTCAGTGGGAAGGTA
>Ga0222647_1000362_pt1 | contig 22000 bp, 19 predicted proteins | sample AntAcemetagen333_FD_179864 | JGI IMG/M metagenome (GOLD analysis project Ga0222647, IMG submission 179864) | Saline water microbial communities from Ace Lake, Antarctica - #333 | ecosystem: Environmental > Aquatic > Non-marine Saline and Alkaline > Saline | place: Antarctica: Ace Lake...
GCGAAATACTGTAGAAATACGTGAACTGAACGGCCACCATTCCCAGAAGGCTGAAAAGGAAAATTTGGATTATATCTGTAGGCTTTCTCCAAATTTGGAACGTGTCTCTTCGCCTTCGGGAAAGGGAGAAAATCAACAAAATGATACCACCCAATACTAGCCTCCAGCATACTAGCCAGGCTGGACTTAGTTCCTTTTCCTCAAAGAGAAACTGTGCGAAAGTGCCTGAAACGCCCCAGAAGATTGCAGAAACAATAACCATGATCACTCCTGGGACTTTTTGATAGGCAGTGGTGATATTCATCAGGAGTTTTTAGAAAAGTAACTAGGAAGCTAGGACTGTAATTGAAATAATTTTATGATGATCGTTAGTGGCTGAGTAAAATCGACGAAATCTGGTTTAAAAATTACAGGTTTCTTTGGGTGACCACGCGTTCAATTTTATCAGGGTAACTTCCATTCAACCATAGGTAATAATTTCTACGAAGTCGATATGCTTCAGCCAACCGTTCACTTGGATTTTTACTCATCCAATATTCCACATCTAGCCTGTCTTCATCTTCAGGATGTATTTGATTGATCACAAGACTCTTTCTACGTGGATTATTCATGCCTTAATTTACTTAATTATCAGGTAGACTTCTTTACTCAAATCGCCAAATCTCGGATCACTTTTACCGCATCGGAGATTTTAGCTACCTCAAAAAATCGCTCATGAGAAACATGATGGGAAATCACCTCATGCTCCCAAGTGATGTGAAATGGAATGTGAATCCCATAGCCTCCCAGATCTAATACAGGCAAGATATCGGACTTTAGGCTGTTTCCCAGCATCAAAAATTCATCAGCCTGAACATCCAAATGCTTGAGTAGTTTTTTGTAATCAGGGTTTTTCTTTTCACTCATGATTTCGATGTGATGAAAATGATCTGCCAGACCTGATTTTTTCAGCTTCCGTTCCTGATCTAAAAGATCACCTTTGGTGGCAAGCACGATACGAAAATCTCCATTTAACTCTTTTAGAACTTCTACCACTCCCGGTAGGAGTTCGACTGGTTTCTCCAGCATTTCACGTCCTATCTGAATGATCTTGTCTACTAAAATTACAGAGATTTTTTGATCAGAAATCCGCATTGCCGTCTCAATCATTGAGAGCACAAAGCCTTTGATCCCGTAACCATACAGACTGAGATTTTCGATTTCGGTTCGGTAAAGCTCTTTGAGTGAACTGTGGCGAGGCATAAAGTCCTCCAGAAGTGCTGCAAATTTTTCTTCTGCTTCGCGGAAGAAAGGTTCGTTCACCCAAAGTGTGTCATCTGCGTCAAAAGCGATAACTTTTACAGCCATTTGAAAATTAATTTAGAATTTCAGTGCTTTAATCCAGTCTAACAATACATCACGCCAGTTTTCCACTGGACCTTTTCCCATTCCAAAAGCAAATCCGTGACCTCCCTCAGGATATACATGCAGCGATGCAGCAACTCCTTTTGCCCGAAGGGCAGCATAATAAAGCAGGGAATTTTCCACAGGAACTCCAGTATCATCACCGGCATGAACCAAGAAGGTTGGAGGTGTTTCAGCGGTGACATTCAACTCCGCAGAGAACCGTTTTTTTAATTCCTCAGTTTGATTTTCTCCTAAAAGCGCTTTCATCGATCCAGAGTGAATGGCAGGACTGACAAAAGTAATGACCGGATAGACTAAGATTGAAAAGTCAGGTCGCGCAGAAAGTGCATCTGCCGCATCCATAGTCCGATCAACCGTATGTGAATATTGCGTACTGAGCGTCGAAGCCAAATGTCCACCAGCTGAGAATCCCATGACCCCAACTTTGGATGGGGCGATGTTCCAGTCTGAAGCATTTTGCCGAACCAAGCGAATCGCTCGCTGTGCATCCATTAGCGGGACTTCTTTTGGATCTGTCAGTGAAGCAGATTTTGGAAGACGGTATTTCACCACTATCCCGGCAATCCCTTGAGAATTGAGCCATTTGGCAAAATCTGTCCCTTCCCAATCGTAGGCTAAAATACTGTAACCTCCGCCAGGGAATATCACTACTGCCTGTCCAGTTGCAATCTGTTTTGCTGGAAGATAGACTTCGATGGTTGGGGTCTGCACATTCCCGATTCTGACGATTCCCTCTGACACGACTTTTTCCTTGAGATCCATTTCCTTTTGAAGTGGAGGGTTGCCATTCCAAAGTGGTAGCGTCATATTTTGTGCTTGAATAGGAAAAATCATCGTAGCGAATGCAATTAGGATAAGAAGTGATTTCATGGGCTTGAATATTAAGTTGATACTAAATTTTTCGCTCGAAGACTAAAAAGTAAAACCATTATGAAACAGCCTAAGGGTAAAATAAATGAAAAATTGACTTCGGGCACGCCGAGAATTCGAATGTCGTCATAATTGGAACCTCCAAGATCTAGGATCATTCCTTGTAAGGTCGGCATGATTGCTCCTCCCACGATTGCCATGACAAGATATGCTGCTGCAAATTTGGAGTCTTCACCCAGTCCCTCGAGTGCGATTCCATAAATGGTGGGGAACATTAATGACATTGCAAATGAGATCGCAACTAAGCTATATAGCCCTGCCATACCAGGTAAGAATATAGCTCCGGTAGTAAATAAAATTGCAAGAACTGAGAAAAAGCTCAGCAGTTTACGTGGCTGGATCAACCGTAGCAGGAAAGTACAGATCCAACGACCGGCCAGAAAAACCAATAAACCGGCATAGCCAAAATTAACCGCCTCGGCATTGCTGATCCCAAGTACCTCGGCATACTGGTAGATATACGTCCAAACCATGATCTGTGCTCCGACATAAAACATCTGAGCGAGGGTGCCTTCCACAAAGTTTCGATTCTTCAAAAGGCGACGCATCGTATTCTTAAAATCCACTTTGGAATTGGAGTCTTTACTTTCAGGCATTTTAGCCATGGCAATGACAACCAAAATACCCAATACGACCAAGCCCAGCATCACATAAGGATCTCGAATGATCATCAGATCTGCTGTTCGGATCACTGCTTTGGCAGATTCATCCAAGGAGGTAAAGATGATACTCCCTTCTGCGTCGGTGTTGTTGGATTGTAGAACATTGAGAATAAATTCTTTGGCCACAAACAATCCTGCCAAAGCTCCCATTGGGTTGAAGGCCTGAGCAAGATTTAGTCGTTGGGTAGCCGTCGATTCTGGTCCCATGGAAAGAATATATGGATTGGCGGTAGTCTCCAGAAAGGCCAAACCAAATGTCAGAATGTAAAGCGAAGCCAAGAAGAAGCCATAGCTTTCCCAAGCAGCTGCCGGGTAAAATAGCAACGCTCCCAGAATGTACAGCCCTAAGCCTAAGAGAATTCCAGTTTTATAGGAATACTTCTTAATAAAGAAAGCCGCAGGCAAAGCCATGGTAAAGTACCCGCCATAAAACGCCAGTTGGACAAATGAAGCTTGAGTGTTATTCAACTCCAAGACTCGCTTGAATGCCGCAACCATAGGATTGGTGATGTCATTGGCAAAGCCCCAAAGGGCGAACAAGGAAGTGATCAATATAAAGGGAAGGATCAATTTCTTTGGGACAAGAGCGGTTTTCGGATTCATAGGGCGCGGTCAAGATGGGTGTAGCCACCATCTACATGGAGCTGCTGGCCGGTGATATGGCTGGCTTTATCAGAAAGTAAGAAGATGACCATCGCTGCAATTTCTTCTGGAGTGGTCAATCGATTTCCTAAGGGTATTTTAGAAGTCACACTGGCTAATTTTTCTTGAGGGTTTTCAAAACTCTGAATCCATCTTTCGTACATAGGCGTCATTACTTCGGCAGGAATCACCACATTGACGCGGATCTGATAGGGGAGAAGCTCCACCGCCCATTCACGGGTGAGAGAAAGTATTGCGCCTTTTGCAGCGGTATAGCCAGACGTATTTCCTTGCCCAGTTAGGGCTGTTTTACTACTGATGTTGACGATGCTCCCTTTGCTCGATTTGAGATGTGGTAAGGCAAAATGGGCCAATTCATAATAATGATTTAGATTTCTGGCGACGGACTCAGCGAATGCTTTTGGGCTTCCCTTTTCCAAACCTACGGTATCATTGATTCCAGCATTATTTACAATTCCATCTATTCTTCCAAAGGTTTGAATTGCCGTTTTTACTGCCATTTCAGCATCTTTTTCTGAGGTGAGCAGCGTCGGAATCTGAAGTCCTCGACTATTTTTTAGCAGTTCGGCTCCTGCCTTCTCATCTGGATCTATAATCACCGGAATCGCCCCCTCTTCTAGAAGGCCGCTTGAGATAGCTCCGCCAATTCCATTTGCTCCGCCGGAAATCAGGATGACTTTATTGGTTAAGTTTAGATTCATTTTATAACAATTTCTTTTGTTCTAATCTTTTCTTGGCTTCTCGATATGCTTGAATCAATTTAGCTTCTAATTCACTTTTTGGCGGTAACTCAGTCCAATATTCTGCTACCATAATTCCGTCTTTCCCCATTTCCGGCAATTCTATTTGTTCATTGCTTTTTTCAGCACAAAGTATCAAGCCAATCGGAGCGTTTTCCCCTTCTTGTTTTTCATTTTTAGTTAGCCATTTCAAATACAACTCCATCTGTCCTTTGTAGGCAGGTTTGAACTTGTTCAATTTCAACTCGATAGCCACTGGACGTTTTAGCTTTCGGTGAAAAAACAACAGATCGATGTACAAATCCATACCATCAAGTATGATTCGCTTTTGCCGCTCTACAAAAGCAAATCCTTTGCCCAGCTCTAATATAAAATGCTCTAGTTCTTTGAGAATTTCACCTTCCAAATCATTCTCTAAATAGCCTTCTTTCAATCCCAGAAAGTCCAAAAAATAAGGGTCTTTAAAACCGGTCTGTATTTCTACGTCAGTTTCGGATAACTGCAATTGTGCTATTTCCTTCCTCTGAAAGGATTTTCGTTCCAATTGTCTTCGAAGTTCTCTTTTACTCCATTTTGATTCTATAGATTGTTGTGCGTAGTAATCCCGCTCATCTTGATTTTTTATGGGGATAATTATTGTAAAATGAGTCCAGCTTAATTGTCGTGCCAGTGGTGCGACAATTTGATAATCTGAAAAAACCTCGGCAAACTGCATCATTCTTCGCAGGTTTTTTTCCTGAAAAGACTTGCCATAGTCTTTGGCTTAACGTATCGCTACTTGAGGAATGACCTCTTTTCCATATTCTGAACGCTGATTTTCAAGTATATGCGTATTTATTTTATTCCCTACTTTCCACTAGGTCAAGGTGATCACGCTGTTTACTTGTACAGCTACTTGACGCTTGCCTTGCTCAATGATGCTCGCCAAATCTTGAAACAACGGATCGTTATCTTTTTCTTTCATAAGGTTTCAATTTCGAACTGAAATTACCGTAGACCTAATTTTTTCGAGCCATTACCTCATATTTTGTTACACTTCTTCCAAAGCGCGTCGGAAATTAAGGATTGATAAACATGCCTTGTTTTAGTAATGGCAGAATGAGCCATGGCTAGATTGGCGTAAGCGTAGAAAATTAATTCACCTACAGTTTCAAATTTCTTAGCTGTCATTATTCGATCTTTTTAAGAGGTTATTCCATAAAACTCCATCGCCGTACCACCCATGATTTGAGCTTTTTCGCTTTGTGAAAGTGGCTGAATGAACAGCTCAATAATTTCCAAAACTTGCTCATACTGACCGGCTACCAAGCATACGGGCCAGTCGCTGCCAAACATCAATCGCTTTGGGCCAAAGAGTTCGAGTGCAGTATCGAGGTAGACTTTTATCTCCTCTTTCCGCCACTTTTTCCAGTCTGCTTCGGTAATGATTCCTGAGAGTTTGCAAAATATATAGTCCCGCTCGGCGAGTAGACTCAGCTCTTTTTTCCATTCGCGCCAGATACCCAGTTTCACCTTTGGCTTGGCCAAGTGATCAATCACAAAAGGCTGCTCGGGAGCTTTTTTCACGAAGTGATAGGTCGCTTCCAGTTGATTTGCAAGAATCAAAATGTCATAGGTGTAGCCTCTTTTTCCGATTTTGCTGATCCCTCGAATAAACTCTGGACGAAGCATGTAATCCACATTTTTGGATTGAAGTACTTCGCGGTAGCCTTTCAGTTTGGATTGGTCAGCAAATTGATCGAGATCCTTATCCAAATCATCAGAAGCTAAATCTGCCCAGCCCACTACGCCTTTGATAAAATCAAATTCATTTGCCAAATCACATAAAAAAGCAGTCTCACGGATACTTTCGTCAGCCTGAACGGCTACACATCCATCGATTTGGGTCTGCTCCATCAATGGAAAAAGATCTTCGGGAAGAAAGTTTTTTTGGATCGCTGTCATTTCTTCATTGATCCAGGGCTGTCTTTTTGGATCGTACTTCCAGAAATGCTGGTGGGAATCTAATCTCATGCTTCTGGATCGTTTATAAGTACTTGTCTCGAAATTCCCAGTCCCTCTATTCCCAGCTCGACTATGTCTCCAGTTTTAAGATAGTTAGGTTCGGGCTTCAAGCCCATTCCCACTCCTGCTGGAGTACCAGTGGAGATGACGTCTCCGGGGAGTAAGGTCATGTACTGACTCAAATGGGAAATGATCGTGGGAATATTAAATATCAAGTCTGAAGTATTACTGTCTTGCATTATTTTCCCATTTAGTTTAAGCCAAAGGCGTAGACTGTGTGGATCTTCAATTTCTTCTCGTGTCGCTAAGAATGGACCAAGAGGAGCAAAACTGTCGGCACTTTTGCCCTTAACCCATTGGCCGCCATGCCGCAGCTGAAAGTCTCGCTCGCTGACGTCATTGTGCAGGCAATAGCCAGCTACATACTCCATCGCATTCTCCACAGAGATGTATTTGGCGCGCTTCCCGATTACCACCGCTAGTTCTACTTCCCAGTCAGTTTGAACGGAGTTTCTTGGAATTAATATTGGATCAAAAGGTCCTGAAAGCGAAGAAGTGGCTTTCATAAAAATGATCGGAACCTCTGGTACGGCCATACCTGATTCTTGGGCGTGTTTGAGGTAATTCAAACCGATGCAGATGATCTTGGAAGGTCGTGCAACGGGTGATCCGATCCGAGTGTTCTCGGGGATTGGATTTAAGTTTTCCTGATTTGCTTTCAGCCATTCTTCCAATCTTGCCAAACCGTTATCGGTAAAAAAATCCTCATTCCAATCTTCTCCAAATCCTGAGCAGTCTAGCTTTTCGCCATTTGTATCTTGAATTCCAGCTTTCTCTTTTCCGGCTTCACCAAATCGTATCAGTTTCATATTTTAATTATCAAGTAGTTAGTATCAAGAATCAACATTTTAGAATCTAGAATCAAGACATAAGAATCAAGATTTTAGATGAGGAACTTAAGAACATTAAAGGACTGAGTTAAACCTCGTAATTCGTAATTCGTAATTCGTAATTCATAATTCTAAAATCCCAAATCGCCTCACATTTTCAATCCCATAAATCCGCCATCAATGTTGTAATTACTTCCTGTAATAAATCCGCCAGCATCTGAACTGATGAAATAAGCCAGTTCGGCGATCTCTTCAGGCGAACCCATTCTCCCAATTGGTTGGGTCGCCGCTAATTTCTCAAACATTTCCTTTTCTTGGCCAGGATAGGTTTTGGCAATAAATCCATCTACAAATGGCGTATGTACCCGTCCTGGAGAAATACAATTGCATCGAATTCCATCTGCCACATAGTCTCTGGCAATGCTCAATGTCATCGTCAACATCGCTCCTTTGGTCATGCTATAAGCGAATCGATCAGGAATTCCTATAGTTGCCGCAACAGATGCCATATTCAAGATCGAACCACCACCCTCTTGCTTTAGCTTTGGAAGTGCAGCCTGAATACAGAGAAATGATCCCTTGACATTTACTTGGAAAAGCCTTTCAAAATCCTCCTCACTTGTATCTTCAACCTTCCCAATATGTGAGATACCTGCGTTATTGATGAGGGTGTTTATTTTTCCGGGAATTACCTCAAATACTACTTGGACAGCAGCTGCCTGAGTGATATTACAGTTCAGAAAGGTGACAGTATAGCCTTTTTCTTTTAGTTCTTTTTCCACTTTTTCACCTTCAGTTTGATTCGTGTCAATGAAAAATACACTATAATATTCAGCAGCAAATTTTTTGACCATTGCCAAGCCAATTCCGCTCGCGCCTCCTGTGATTACTACTGTCTTGTTTTTCATAGCATGGGTAAAAAAAGAAATATACCGATCTCCTTCGAGTTGGCTACTGGAAATAGGAGGAACCTAGAGTTTTACGACTTCACCGGTTTTTACAGATTCATCACAGGCAAAAGCAATCTTCAGACTGTTCATTGCATCATCCAAATGAGCTGTCAAATCTATATCCTCCACGATCGCTTTGAGAAAGTAAGCCTGTTCCCGATCACAGAGTTCTTGATGACCGGGTTCATCAGTCATATCAATCCATTCATCAGGTTTGGTAAACTCATTTTGGGAGTTAATAGCAGCATGATGAACTCGGATTGATTCAGTTTTGGTATGACTGTCCACATGATCAGACTTTCCTGATGCCCCTGCATCCTTGGCTGTGATGGAAACGGAGCCTTTTGGTCCAAAGACATCCTTGATAAAGAATGCTGTCTCCGATACCATAGGCCCCCAAGCTGCCTCATACCATCCCACAGATCCATCTTCGAATCGAAGCTGGAGCTGCCCATAGTTGTAATTAGCGGCTGCAATATCCGGAGTCAATCGAGCGCCAATGGCAGAAACAGCGACTGGCTTAGATCGAGTCATTTGGCACATTACATCTATGTAGTGGACGCCACAGTCTACGATAGGGCTGAGACTTTTCATCAAATTCCGATGTACATCCCACATATAGCCATGGCTCTGCTGATTGAGGTTCATCCGCATCACGAGCGGTTTGCCCATTTTCTGCGCCTCTTCAATAAATCGAATCCAAGAAGGATGATGTCTTAAAATATAGCCTACGACTACTTTTTTACCGGTTTCTTTTGCTTTTAAAATGATGCGCTCACATCCCAAAACGGAATCAGCTAAGGGTTTTTCGATAAAAATATGGCAGCCGGCTTCCAAAGCTTTGAGCGCAAAATCCTCATGGGTATCAGGATAAGTGGAGATACAGACGGCATCTGGCTTGGCGTAAGCAAGTGCTTTTTCAAAATCTTCAAAAAGTGGATAATCCGCTTTCAGAGCTTGGTTCAATTTCACTTTGCTTTCTCCTCGTGAGACTAAACCGCAGATTTCAAATTCCGGTAAGTGGTGATAGGCTGTCGCATGGGATGCACCCATATTTCCACAGCCTGCTACAAGGATTCTAATCGGTTTATTCCCTATCATTTGTTGGATTTTTCAGATTCAAAATTTTACTAACAATGTGGAATTTCAAATTTTTAACTGTGATATCCAATTACCAAAACTGGATGCAACTGATTAAAATTAAATTTAATCGCCGAAAAAATTGGTAATGTTAAAAATAAATTAGCCGGCAGATTCAGCGAATTAATTTAGGATTTTCTTGAATTCTTCTTGGTCTAAATAGCTAACAGAGACTTCCATCGTAATTGGTTTGACAGGCTTGTCCTTGCTGTCCCGCTTTACCCGTACGATTCGTTCTATGATATCCATCCCTTTGATGACCTGTCCGAAAATCGTGTAATCTCCATCTAATCTTGGGATTCCATCGGGATTTTGCACAATGTAAAATTGGCATCTAGCGGAGAGTTTGTCGGGATTGCCATCTCTTCCCGCGCCCACTGCTCCATACACATGTTTCAATTCTGGGACAAACTCTGGAGCGAGTAAGTACTCCGGATCGTTGAATCCTTCTTCAGTATCTGGACATCCACCTTGAGCTACGAAATTTGGAATCACTCTATTAAAAGTCAGCGAATCCCAGTAACCAGCTTCTGCCAATTCGATAAAACTTATTTTGTGGTTTGGAGTCCGTTCATACAGTTGGATAAAGACTTCTCCATAAGGAGTGACTATTTTTCCAACAGGTTTCTTTTCTTGGGCTAATGCAAGAAGTGGAATGAAAAAAAATACGAGAAAAAATGGCCCTAGTTTCATGCTTATCTTGGAGATAGTGCTTGCATTTGATTATTCACAGGATTGGCATACATCGCAAGAAAACTTTTTACAAGGAATTCATTTTTTACATCAACCTTTTCCTTGAGTCTTTTTTCAAAAGCCATTTTCTCATCTATTGTATATTCATGCTTGAATTCCTCATCGCCGTAAAGAAGGTCATGCGCAATAAAGTTACTTGGCCAAAGCTTGTAGCCAGTCCAGATTTTCTGATCAATTATAGCGGCCAGCCTACTCAATTTCTCACCTGAACCTAATTCAGATTTTGATATTTCTTTAATCTCTTCAGTCAGCAAGCCATTTACTTGTAGGTGGATTCGTTTTTTGGTTCCTATTAGACCTCTTAGAAGATTTTGAAAATCTTCATTTTCACTTTTCACATATTTTTCATCTCTTGATTTCGCCAGGAGTTCAGGCATTTTCAACAGGTCGGTAGGATCATATTCATAGGAAATTGAAATGGGTACCACTTTGATCTTTTCAAAATAGGAGAACAGGTCAGATCCCTCATGGGCAAGGGTAAGCATTTTCAATACTCCTTTGTGAGTGGCATCAATTCCGTCTTTGGTTCTTCCCTCTCGCTGGGCAGTCCAGACAGATCGATTCTCGTTCAAGAGACTTTTTTTGATAAAAGCAGCAGCTTGTTTTGAACTTTCTAACAAGGCCCGTCCCTGTAGCCCTCGTTTAATGGCAAAGTTCCGGTTCAGTTTGGAAAGAATATGGAAAAAGGATTTTTGGATCAAATTATCGCCTATTGCAGATGTGGTGAGTACCAAACCATTCTCATAAAGACAGGAGTTTAGTAAGGAGGTATCTAGGATGATGTCGCGATGATTGGAAATAAATAAATACGCAGTGTTTGGCTCAAGTTGGTCAAATCCATCTGTACTTAAGCCATTTGAGCTTTTTTCAAGAACTTTTTGTACACCCGGATAGATGAAATTGACTTGAAAATCCCGGAGGGACTGGGTGTGAAGCATTAAATTTTTCCAGTTTTTAGAATGGTCATCTGGAAAGGTAAAACCCATAATGGCATCAAGCATGGGATCGTCAATGATCTGACGAATGGCAGCATTTGCCTCTGTCTCATAAAATGGTCTGATGGAATCGAACTGGGACATAGTTAGAATTAATTGATCTGCAAAAAGCAAATTTAAGCTTAAATGGTGAAGTTTAATTTAGGGTTCTTTTACCGTTTGAGGTACTTATTAATGAAATGCATGTGAACAGGCAGAGCCTCAGTCCAATACTGCCAAGTATGGGCACCGGGTCGTTCAGTGTACTCATGAGGAGTTTTATTAGCCAGCAGGAGCTGATGCATTTGACGATTGGTAGCGATCAAGAAGTCAGCTGTACCACAGTCGATGATTAACGGAATACCATTGGCATTGATCCGATCTATCAAGCCGACGGCCGTGAAAGAAGAATAAGGATACTCATAGTCAATCTCACCCAGAGCCATTTTAAAGGTTTCTGCCCGCTTATTTTTTAATTCATCTCCTACTTCCCACATTCGGGTATCGATATTCATTACTCCGCTCATACTTCCAGCAACAGCAAATAACTCAGGATGCTTAGCGCTGAGTGTGATCGCTCCATGGCCACCCATGGATAAGCCGCTAATGGCTCGGGACCCCTTTTGTGCAAGGGTGCGATAACGGGAATCGATTGCTGAGATCAATTCCGAGGTGATGTAAGTTTCATATTGGACTGAATCGATCAGTGGACTATCAAAGTAATAGCTTGATGGACCTACTCCCGGATTGACAATAATGATATTGTATTCCTCTGCCATTCGGCTTACTAATCCCGGCTCAGTCACTTTGCTAAGCCAATCTGCGAAAGTACCATTCGCGCCATGAAGAAGGTATAAAGTCGGATAGCGCTGCTCAGTTTGCTGATAGGTTGATGGTATGGTGACAGCTACTTTCAAGCTTTTCTCCATGGAAGGACTATAGACTTGTATAGTATCAACTTTGGCTTGCGCATAAATCAGAGCGGGAGTCAAAAAGAAAAGCAAAAGTAATTTTCGCATGAATTATTTCTTTATTATTTGAGGATGGATCAGCTATCGGACAAGAATTTTTGTACAAAAAGAAGTTAAAATCAATCGATTTGAATTCCTTTTTGGGAATGATTACTTCAAATCTAAACTCTAAACTAGGCAAATAATGTGTTTTCATGGCTAGATGGAGTATATTCCAGATGGTTGGTAGTGGATGTAAAAGATTTTCATTTAAACCAAAATTCATGGAAAGTTCTCGAATTCAACGGTTAGCCTATTTTCTAGTATCAATTGTCTTTGGGGTAGTTATTTTAAAAGAAGGAGCTTTTCTCCTTGTACGTTTGGTCCGGGGTATTTTTTTTGCTTTTGCGCTCAACCCGATTACCAATTGGTTTGAATTAAAAAGGATACCAAGGGGTATTGCTATTGGAATAAGTATTTTGTCAGTTACACTGCTAGCTATTGGAATTATCTATTTATTGGCCAATCAAATGATTGGACTTTTAGATGAAATTCCTGAAATTAAAAATACCTTAAAAGTTAAGCTTAAAAGCGCAATACTGGAACTCGACCAATTAATAGGATCCGATTCGATTGACTTGAAAAATCCAAGTCTCTTCAATTTTTCAAGCACTGAAAACTTTAATACTACTATCTCCCAGACCGGTAAATCTTTGACTTTAGCTGGAATGATTACGCTCTACACTTTTCTATTGATTTATTACAAGGACTTTTTTGCGGACTTTATACTCAGGCTTTATGCAGCTAGTGATGTGCGTGTTTTAACTTGGACCAAAGACGCTGGTCGAGTGATTCAATCTTACTTTTCTGGAATATTAAAGGTTACACTTGTCGTTTCCATACTCGCTTGATTGTTTTTTTACACAATTGGAATGAAATACTTTATTTTATTTGCAGCGTTTATCGGCATCATGAATCTGATTCTTTACGTAGGTGTATTTATCAGTTCTTTTAGTGCAGTCCTTTATATTTTTCTCACTAAAAATCAATTACTTATCCAATCATAGCAATCGCCGTCTTGTGGGGAATTCAGCTCGTAGAAAATAACATCATCACTCCCTTGGTAAGTGGGTTATCAGGTCAAAGTAAATGCTTTAGCTGTACTGCTTGTAATCTTGCTCGGAGGTTGGCTTTGGGGGATTTCAGGGATGATTTTAGTTATTCCATTGGCTGGGGTTTAAAGATCAGCTTAAAAAAGTCCTCTGATATGTCGGCCTTCGCCCATTTACTTGGAGATGATGTGCCGATTGATGAGAAGAATGAAAGTTACTGGAAGACTTTCAAGCGAAACTTGCGTAAAAAAAAGAGCAACTCGTAAGTCGCTCTTTTTTTTACTTCCAGAAATCAGCATTATCGATTCCTACATCTTTAGCTATGAAGACGGGATCTTTGCCTTCCTTCTTTTGCTTTTTATAATCTGCCAAAGCCTTGAATGCAGGCTTCCGAAGTAATAAGATGGCAATAATATTTAGCCAAGCCATTAGTCCAACTCCAATATCCCCCATCATCCATGCGATTTCAGCAGTCTTGATAGAACCGTAGAAAGTAGCGCCAAGGATCAACAAACGTAAAGCGGTAAGACTCCATTTGGAAGACATTTGTCTGGTGAGATAGCTCAAATTGGTCTCCGCTATGTAGTAATAAGCCATGATCGTCGTAAAGGCAAAAAACAATAAAGAGATCGCTATAAAACCTTTTCCAAAATTAGGAAATTGAGTGGCTACTGCATACTGGGTATATTCTGGGCCGAATGCCACTCCCGGCAAGTTCTCCACTATAAATCCGCCTTCAGGATTTAAGACATTGTATTGACCGGTGAAAAGAATCATCAAGGCTGTGGCCGTACATACAAGCAAGGTATCAATGTAAACGGAAAATGATTGAACCAATCCCTGCTTCACCGGATGTGAAACCTCAGCCGCTGCCGCTGCATGAGGTGCTGTACCTTGGCCTGCTTCATTGGAATAAATTCCGCGCTTCACACCCCAAGCGATCGCCATCCCAAAAACTCCACTGAATGCGGGCTCCAAGTTAAATGCTGATTTGACAATCAAAGCGAAAATTGCAGGTACTTCTGTGATATTGATTCCAATGATGATTAGCGCCATGGTAATATAGGCTGCCGCCATGATTGGGATGACCACTTCAGCTACTTTACTGATCCGCTTCACGCCACCTAAAATAATGATTGCCAAGAGTCCTGTGACAATTGAGGCAGTGTAGATCACGGGTACTCCAAAGGCATTATTCATGCTTAATGCAATACTATTACTTTGGACACCGGGCATAAACAGCGCCGTGGCCAAAATGGTAGCAAATGCGAATACCATTGCATACCATTTGACACCAAGGCCTTTTTCGATGTAGTAAGCTGGTCCTCCTCGATATTGTCCCTTGTTGACTTCCTTATAGATCTGACCTAAAGTGGATTCTACAAAAGCAGAAGCTGCACCAAGGAATGCAATCACCCACATCCAAAAGATCGCTCCAGGACCGCCCATGGCAATTGCGGTGGCTACTCCGGCAATATTTCCAGTGCCCACTCTTCCTGAAATAGCTATGGCAAATGCCTGGAATGAAGAAACACCCTCCTTTGAAGATTCACCACTAAACAAGAGAGTGACCATTTCTTTGAGGTAAGTCACTTGCAAAAAGCGGGTGGCGATAGAAAAATAAACTCCTGCTGCCAAGCATAAAAAAATCAATACGTCACTCCAAATCACTGCGTTGATTGCCTCAATTATTTCTTTCATGTTGGTTCAATTTCCTTAGGTACGGATTAATAAAGTTCAAATAATATAATCCTTTGAACTGGAAAGAAAAGAAAAATAAGGCAAATAACTCAGTAGAATAGCATAAATAGTAGAGTAGAGTCAGACTTCAAAAGGGGGAAATTCCTAAAGATTAGGCTAGAAACACCTAAGTTGAAGCTGCTAACAGAACCTTAACTGCGCCTATAAATTCTAAAAATTTTCTCTAGTAAAATTAAGGTAGTTATATGGAGAACCAATGATCTTGGGTAAATTTTGAATAAAAAAACTCCTGAAGTTTAATTCATGAGTTTTTAATCCGCTGTGATAGTCCGTGTCGGATATCGGGAGAATCTAAGGCCTCAGTGCCTGTTGTAAGTCCTGATCAGAATGAAATTGTAGACTTAAAGATGGAGGTCTTCAGATAGCTAGGCCTCAGGTAGCCCGACTGATGAAACAACTGGGAATAGAAAGTATTAGCTGCGAGAAATTCAGGCTGATGACCATAGATTCAAACCATGCACATATTCCATCGGAGAACTTGCTAAACAGGGATTTTACAGTATTGGAACCTGATGAAAAGTGGGTATCGGATCTTGCCTATGTTGGCATACTTCAAGGATGGCTCTACCTAATTGTCATCATGGATTTGTTTGACCGGAGAATCATCGGATGGGCTATGAGCGAGACAATGGAGGCCATCTTGCATATATAAATTCCGCTTTCAAAACGGCTATTGAAAACCGTCCGGTGAGTCTATTTAAGCTGATTTTCCACTCAGATAGCGGAATTCCTAGGCCAATTCAAAGTATATAAAGTAGACCAGAGTATGAGTAGAAAAGGGACCTGCTCGGACAATACTTTAGCTGAAAATTTTTTCAAAATCATCAAATCGGAAATAATTTATCATACAGCCTATGTCAATCTAGCCCATGCCAAAGCTGAAATATTTGAGTAGTACGCAGCAGGCGATACATTAAATCTTACTATTCTATTGAATAGTGACTTACAAGCCTCCTTGGTTCGATCTTCTTCCACTTCAAGTACACACCCAGATCCGGGATGGCTCAGGACAGTGATGTAGTGATGCCCATTCTTGAAGGCCTTTTCATCGATACTTAATTGATCAAACACCAGCCTGGTGTAGTTTCTTCTCACTATGCCTCTTCTGGTGCTCAGGTGCACCCGATTTACCATATTGAACACACAGCGCATCAGTTGAGCTGTTTTGATTTGATCTTTACTCTTTTAGTAAGTCAATAACCACATGTTCAAACAGGAAGGTGTGACGTTCGTACCCAGAGACCCAGTTGGGATGCACAGTCTTTTTTTTACCCTGAGAAGTAATAATCTGAGGCAGGCTACACCTGATGTAAGTCTTATATTGTATGGTGTCTAAGTGTCTCCAGATCCGCAGTGGAGCGTGATTATACACCTTGCAGATCTCACCCGTTTCTTGGTCTTCAAGCTTCTTCAATATACAACTTACATCGATATGAATCTCAACTCTGCCTACGGCTGATTTTGACTGATTGAACGCTCCACCCGTCTTCCAGATTGAGCAATACTGTGAAGAAATTCGCTGTAAGCATCTTTTTTTCAAATATAGCTATTCAATTAAATTCAGCATAGAGCCGTTTATTTACAATTTTAAACAATTAGTCTAAATTGTGTATTCTGAACATTAAGATTTTACTAGTATTGGCTTTACATAATTAATGTTATCTGACCTTTACAATTTGAAGAAAGGGACTTTTAGTCTCTTTCTTCGTTAAAATCTCAAAAAATACATTGACGTTGGAATTGAAATTAAGTATAATTAATTGTATATGAGACTAGTACTCACGCTCATCGAAATCTGAGGTTTCTTGTTCAAATAAGAGCGGTATTTCTTACTACCTCAACGCTAGAGTAAATTTCATTTATAACTAGACTTAAGTACTATGAATTATAGATTTAATACATTCTAGTTTTAAGTTGGTCTCTCTTTACAAATCAGTATTTAGTCAATTGATATCCAACGAATTTTTGAAAAGATAAAATTGAAGATGGCTTTTTGAATGAATTTACAATAGAAACCGTGACTATCCACTATGTTGCACGTATGGGTAAATTGCCGCAATAATTAACCTGTCGAATAACTTTTCACCAAAATACCTTCTGTTCAGTTTGTACACCAACTCATCGAGATAATTCTGAATATACTTCTCTGATACCACGTGGTAGATTATTAGAAGATTCCTTTTTAGGTTACTGATTGCAGTATGGACCCGGTTTAATTCCCCATTTGCTACGGTTTTCGATGATTTTACCTTGATATGATTGTCCACCAACCTCTTTAAGTTTACACTAGCCTAGTTTCTATCAGTGGTTAGAACCGATTTTTTGTCGATTGAATTGGTTACAAACTGCCCGATGGATTCTGCATTCTCATTTCTGAGTACTTTCATTTTGAAGAAGCCGCAATGCTGACTTTTTTCCCCCGTAACAATATCCTCTAATGGGGTGGATTCTGCGGCAACGGCAACAATGACCTGCCTCTGGCTACCTTTGCCCCGCTTTAATTGATTTTGAATCTTCTCAGCGGTAGCTTTCTCCACATAGGCCTCATCGTATTCAACCATCCCCTTTAGCAGATACATAGCATCCCTTTTACCCATAATAACCCTGATTTTATGCATAAGATTAAATGCAGTTTCATATCTGCTGAGTCCTAGTTGACGCTGAAACCCTAGACGGGAAAACCCCTTCTTGGTGGCAGACATAAGTAAAAAGGCGGTAAACCAAGTATGCAATGAAAGATTACTGGCTTACATCACTGTACCTGCTTTTAAAGAAATTCTTCTTCTGCACTTGCTGCATTCAAAAAACCTGCTTTTGCTAAACCAATACTGTTTTCAAAAGCGTACAGCAAAATAAAAATTTAAAAAGCTAGACTTTCCATATTTTGAGATATTACTTCCAGCATGACTAATCCAGCTTTCGGTAGATTAGCACCTCACTGCCGAAGGAGGTAAGAAGCTAAACCTGTTTGGTGGGCTGTATATTTTCAACAACAAAACCCAAACGCTTAAAAATCTGGAGCGGATAGGCTATTTTTAATGATATAGGTATTTTACAGGTTTAGCAAGTCTCCAATTAATAGGTCATTGAGGAACCCCTGGCTGATCCTGCTATTTTTTAGCTGACAAAAGTATAGTCAACTTGAGATATAGTGCATTACTATTTTACAGAAATCACGAGAATAAAATAGTTAAGAACATAGTAAGATTGGACTTTGAGGGAAATAATAATCCAAAAATAAAACTGATACAAGTTTACAACTAATCCTGGATAACCATCCTCAAAGCTTCCTAAATGAGTTGATCTGAGAGCAGTTTTAGTAAAATCTTATGGTTCTACCCTTAAGTTAGTGGAAAATATAAATAAAGTGACTTAATATGGGAAACGCGCGTTTTGCTGAAACCATTTATTGGCTGATTTACTGCGACTTAGAGGAATCAACTAAATTAAAACAATACCTAACTTCTGATTTCTCCATTAAATTCGTGGTAGAACCAATCTTATAGATCTCTATTACATCTTTTAATTAACATAAAACATCTTTTAATTTAAGATTATGCTGTAAAATAGGTTTTGAAATCATATTGTTTGTTTCTAATTTATTATTTAGGGAAATTCCGTCATTGGAATAAGCTTAATTGCTGTTCATTATATTTTGATTATAGTCCTGTCACCCTAATTTTCAGAGAAAAGAGCAATATTTTATTACTGGCGTCCGACAAAATTTCGTTTTTGGAAATCAAGGGGCTTAGAAATGAGTATTTGGAAATTTCCACCTACCTCCCTAGGTGATGTATCCTTAATAGTTCAAAAGGAGGGTAGTTTTCAGAAGGGTATTGAAATATTCATTTTGAGCTAACTAGCTCATGTTTTTTCAGAGTTTTAGTTTTACTCGGACGCCAGTAATATTTTATAGTTAAAATCAATAAGCATGTGTAGCGATTTGTGGAATGCGTTCCTGTAATAATCGCTCGGAGCAGTGCATGTTGTTTGCGCTCATTTTTTCTGTTACTAAATAGATTTTCAGTTATGAGAAACAGGTTTTTTTTAGGTATTTATTTATTTTTGTTTTGGAATCCCGTTGAAGCGATTTCATTCCCTGAGTACCTGAGTACTAATTTGTCGGAAGAGAATTTAACTTGCGATGTGTTGTCTCCAGTCCTGCCTGAAGGTTTGTCTTACTTTTCTTCTCAAGAGTTTGGTATAACTATAAAGGCTGATTTTCCTGATGATCTTCCACCATCCGGCGATTACGAGATTGTATGGTTTGACAGCAAAGGAATTGAATTAGCGATCACGGATTCATATACCGTGAATAGGGAATTGCCTAGAGGGCTGTATTATTTTAGTGTAGCTATCCGAGATAAATCGGATGGATGTCTAAGCCCACCTGTTGATTTTGAGGTCACCGTGGATTCGATTACGATAACTCTAGAGGACTGCGCCATTGCAGAATCATCTTCCATCACGTCCGTGAATTGTCCCACGTGTTCAGTCCTAATTCCTCTTGCAGCTGTAGATGCTGATCTGATTACGTTTTCAGAGATTAAAGCAGTCCGGAATACCTTTCCTGGTAGTTTAATATATCAAGAACTTATTTTCCCCATCGTGGGTAATCGAGGCGATAGCGTTCAGGTCTTTTTATCCTTTCCAGGTTTTCCGGATGCTTTGCCGCCGGATCTTTCTTCTATCTCGATCACTTTATTTAATGGAACAGCTAAGGTTGGCGATGAATATTTTCTCAATTCTCCCGATGTAAGTATTAGAAAAGAGTCAGGACTATATTCGTTTACCGTATTTGCGGATGTAGGCGCAAGTGTAGAATATGAACGAGTAAGAGTTACAAATTATGCTTCTCGACCAGCTTTTATTGCGACCGTCCGGGCTCACTTCGCGGAGATGTTTTTTGCTATTCCAACACTCCCCCTGAATCCCATTATAATCTGTGATGGAACATCCACTAGAATAGTAGCTACTCCGGGAGAAAATACATTTCTCAGATGGTATTCGGAAGATGTTGGAGGGGTTGAGCTGAGTTCCGGTTCTGCCTACACTACTCCTATATTAGATACCCCTGGACTCTACACCTATTGGATAGCAATACTTAGATCTAATTGTGAATCTTCTTTACGTTTTCCGGTTCAGGTACGGGTTCTCCCGCTACCGGAAAGCTCCGACCTGATGGTGTCGCAAGCAGTCAATGCCTTCTATTGCTATGGAGATGACATAGTATTAAAGCCTGAAATCAGTGCTGGAAGTAGGTTTTTAACGACTGGGTTAGCATTTGAATGGTTTTATGATTCCCTGGGATTGGAAAGAATTACGACGAGTTCTTCGACAAATATCAATCTTTCTCCTGAAGGGGTTTTGGAAATAAAACAAGGACAACCAGGTAAGTACAGGTATTTCTTAGGAGCAGTGAACCAAGGTTTATGCAAAACTCCCACTTCCGAACTTAAAAGAATCGAGTTTGAGATAGGTAATATTATTCCTACGCCAATATTTGAAAACAATAATCCTATTTTCTGCGAAGAAGAGAAACGCGTACTGGCGGATTTATCCGATGTCAGCGGAGACTTTGAGCTCAATTGGTATAGAGATGATACACGATCCGTACTATTACCAGCTAATACGCTGCTTATCGACGGAGGAGTATATTATGCGGTTAGTCGTAATACGAATGGATGTGAGAGTATAGAATCTGTTCAGGTCCAAGTCCAACTTAATTATTGCTCCCCAATATTGACATTACAAAAGAAACCTGTTCTCTTGTCTCCATATACAATCGTAGCGGGGGAGGAGTTGACGTATTCGATACATATCGGTAATGATGGGATTTATTCCGCCTACGATTTAGTGATTGAGGATGAGCTTCCTTCGGGCATATCCTACGTGTCCTCAACACCGGCTGGAGTAGTCTCGGGGAATACAATTCGCTGGCAGCTGGATAGTCTTTCCGGCGGTGACAGTCTTTTTTATGTTCTTCGTCTGCGTGTTTCGCCGTCGTTTGCGATTGGGACTTCAGTTCGTAACATAGCAGATCTGATTAGTACAGACGTCCCCGGTGGTGTACTTGAGGCAGAAGCTGAGCCAGTTTTGGTGACGCGAAAGGCATTGGTGGGAATCTCCAAAGAACTTTTGGATACTAATCCGGCATATCCCGGTGACACGGTTGGCTATAGAATTAGGGTATGGAATGCAGGACCGAGTGATTCGGATGCGTTTCGTGCGGTGGATGTGTTGGCTACAGATCTGGAATTTATTTCTTCGGAGAGTAGCAGGTATAACGCTACAAACCGTGAGGTGGAATGGAATATTTCAGGACTCTCACCAGGCGATACAGTAAGTTATCTGCTTAGTGTCCGTGTTTCCCAGTCAGCCCAGCCAGGCTTGGTTGGCAATACCGCAGTGTTGCGCAACAAGGCTGGCGTGGAAGAAGATTCCGACAGTGCGGAACTGCTTGAGATTATTCCGCATCTTCCTGAGCTTTACCTCTCAAAAACCTCACTTATCGGTTTGACAGTGGATGCAGGGAATGAGCTTGAATATGGGATTTCGATCTCTAATCGCGGCATCGGTACCGCCTACGATCTATCGCTCGAGGATGAGCTTCCATCAGGAACTTCCTACCTGTCTTCCACACCTGCCGGAACAGTCTCGGGGAATACAATTCGCTGGCAGCTGGATAGTCTTTCCGGCGGTGACAGTCTTTTTTATGTTCTTCGTCTGCGTGTTTCGCCGTCGTTTGCGATTGGGACTTCAGTTCGTAACATAGCAGATCTGATTAGTACAGACGTCCCCGGTGGTGTACTTGAGGCAGAAGCTGAGCCAGTTTTGGTGACGCGAAAGGCATTGGTGGGAATCTCCAAAGAACTTTTGGATACTAATCCGGCATATCCCGGTGACACGGTTGGCTATAGAATTAGGGTATGGAATGCAGGACCGAGTGATTCGGATGCGTTTCGTGCGGTGGATGTGTTGGCTACAGATCTGGAATTTATTTCTTCGGAGAGTAGCAGGTATAACGCTACAAACCGTGAGGTGGAATGGAATATTTCAGGACT
>Ga0222647_1000363_pt1 | contig 21876 bp, 14 predicted proteins | sample AntAcemetagen333_FD_179864 | JGI IMG/M metagenome (GOLD analysis project Ga0222647, IMG submission 179864) | Saline water microbial communities from Ace Lake, Antarctica - #333 | ecosystem: Environmental > Aquatic > Non-marine Saline and Alkaline > Saline | place: Antarctica: Ace Lake...
TCATGCACCAATCTCAAAAGGATACGCCACCTTTTCCTGGTGATGACAAAAGGGAATTTTGGGAACGTGCAGAAGATAGAAATCGGTCTTCGGCAGAAAATTATCGAAACTTAGGATTAGCAGAATATGAGGCAATTGAGGCTTTCCGCAGATGGAAATTTTGATTTAAAATAAATCCGATAAGTGGGGTTTTACGACAAACCCGCAACACGAAATACGAAAAGTTTGGTTTAGGCAAAAGGCATTTTGAGAAATATTTTAATAGCTTGTTTTCAAGTAATTATTTAAAATTATTACTTCTCAGATGCCTTTTCTTTATTAATAAATTAACTTTTGTAAAAAATCCCAAAGGGCGATATCATCGGGCAAAATAAATTTCAAACCAATACCTTACGCACCATCGAATTTTGATATAAATGGCAGCGTCCGACAAATTGAAAGAATTACGATTAGCAATAAAACACACCTTTTATTTCGTGCAAATAATAAAGCATTTCGACTATTTGAATACACGCATTAATTATGAATTATAAACTACTTGACGCTTCAACGTTAAAATCGATTAAACGCTGAACCTCAAATTAAAACTAAAAACCATGAAAAATTATTCATCAATATTTCTACTATTTACAACTTTATTTTTAGCAAGTTGCAATACCGAAAATAAAGAAACGGCAACTGCGGATAGCTTCAATATTATTCCTTATCCATCGAATCTAACCGCAAAAAGTGGTGCATTTGAGCTTAATGAAAATACTAAAATCGTAGCCACCGAAGCGACCAAAAACATAGCGGAACAATTAGCCGCAAAACTTAAAACGGCTACCAATTTTGAGTTGGCTTTCACCAATGAAGCAACTCAAAACGCTATCATTTTTGAGTTAGACGAAAGCATTGAAAATGACGAAGGTTATACGCTTTCTGTCACTTCGGATAAAGTATTGGCGAAAGCCAAAACGGAAAATGGTTTATTTTATGCGATGCAGACTTTGCGTCAATTATTGCCAAAAGAAATTGAAAGTCAATCTGTGGTTAAAGATGTAAAATGGATAATTCCTGCGGTAGAAATTGCGGACGAACCACGTTTTATCTATCGAGGAATGCACTTAGATGAGGCACGTCATTTTCATGGAATGGAAACGGTAAAAGAGTTTATCGACCAGTTGGCATATCACAAAATGAATTATTTTCACTGGCATTTGACGGATGATCAAGGTTGGAGAATTGAGATTAAAAAATATCCAAAATTAACGAAAATTAGTAGCCAAAGAAGCGGTACTTTAATCGGACATTACAACGATACGCCACAAAAATTTAGTACCGATGCTCACGGTGGATTTTATACGCAAGCACAGGTAAAAGAAATTGTGGCTTATGCTGCGGAGCAATTTATTACCGTCGTTCCCGAAATCGAAATGCCAGGTCACGCACAGGCGGTTTTGGCGGCTTATCCTGAATTGGGTTGCGAACCAAATAAGACTTTTGAAGTGTGGCAAAGATGGGGAATTTCGGATAATGTTTTTTGTCCAAATGAAGCAACTTTTGAATTTTTGGAAGGTATAATTGATGAAGTTTTAGAATTATTCCCAAGTAAATATATTCACATTGGCGGCGATGAATGCCCAAAAACGAAGTGGGAAGAAAGTGCGTTTTGTCAAGCCTTAATCAGGGAAAAAGGTTTGGAAGATGAGCATGGTTTACAAAGTTATTTCATCCAAAGAATGGAAAAATATATCAATTCAAAAGGGCGACAAATCATTGGTTGGGACGAGATTTTGGAAGGTGGTTTAGCACCGAATGCAACCGTAATGTCTTGGCGAGGAATCGAAGGTGGAATCGAAGCGGCGAAGCAAAAACACGATGTAATTATGACCCCAAATTCGCACTGTTATTTGGATTATTACCAAAGTACACACCCCGATGAACCGTTGGCAATTGGCGGTTTTTTGCCCTTAGAAAAGGTCTATAATTACGAGCCAATTCCCGAAGAATTAACGGAAGAAGAAGCGAAATATATCCTTGGAACACAAGTAAACTTGTGGACAGAGTACATTCCTACCAAAGAAAAATTACACTATATGGCATTTCCTCGCCTTTGTGCAATATCAGAAACAGCTTGGAGTGCAAAAAATGTCAGAAATTTTGATAAATTTATACCTCGGATAGCGGTACATATTGAGCGTTTGAAATTAATGGGCATTAATTCAGCGAATCATTTATATGAAATTAATAAAAAAACCGAATCCAAAGACGGAACGGTCAACTTAACACTTTCTACATTGGCCACCGAGATTTCGGGACAAGCCGAAGCCAAAATTTACTATACAACGGATGGTAGCGAACCGTCAGAAAGTTCGACTTTATACGAAGGCAATATTGCGGTAAGCAAAACGACAATGATACGTGCACAGGCTTTTTCAGATGGAGAAATTGTCGGCAGAGGTTGGGCAGAAAACTTTAAAATACACAAAGCAGCTGGAAAGACAATTACGCTCAAAAATCAGCCAAACGATAAATATAAAGGTGGTGGAAATAGCTCCATTATTAATGGTATTTTTGGTAGCAATGAGCGTTATGGCGATTCGGAATGGCTCGGTTTTGAGGGCGAAAATTGTGAAGCAATCATTGATTTTGGGAAAGCAACGGACTTTACAAGTTTCTCTTTCCGTAATTTCAATGGCGAAGGTCAATGGATTTATTTACCAAAATCAATTACCGTTTTAATGTCTAATGATGGCGAAAATTTCAAAGAAATCATCACCGTTCCTGTCAAAAAAACGGAAGAAAAGGTAGTAATAACATCGTTTAATGTAAAAGATAAAACGACTCGCTATTTAAAAATTATCTTTGAAAATTATGGGCTAATTACAGAAGGAAAACAAGGCGGAGGAAATCCTTCTTGGTTATTTGTAGATGAAATAATTGTGAATTAATAATTGTGAATTGTGAATTGTGAATTGTCGAATTGACGATTAATGACCAAATAGGTTTCCGTCATTCCGTACTTGATGCGAAATGACGGAAATTTTTTGGATTTTTAAATTGTGATTTCAAATAAAAATACAACCAAATAATACTTCATCTCCGAGGTTCCGGGAAGAGTATTTAAAACTTAATACTTCAAATAAAATGACTTTATCAACATTAGATTGGTCGATAATCGCAGGCTTTTTAGTAATTTCTTTACTAATCGGTGTAGTTGTTTCTCGACAAAGCGGCAAGAGTTCCGCAGATTTTTTCCTTTCTGGGCGCAATATGCCTTGGTGGCTTTTGGGTGTTTCGATGGTCGCAACGACGTTTTCTGCGGACACACCAAACTTGGTAACCGACTTAGTTCGTAAAGATGGAGTCGCTGGAAACTGGGTTTGGTGGGCATTTTTGATTACGGGAATGATGACCGTTTTTATTTATGCAAAACTGTGGCGACGTTCGGGAATTTTGACGGATTTAGAGTTTTACGAACTGCGATATAGCGGAAAAGAAGCGGCGTTTTTACGTGGGTTTCGATCGTTATATTTAGGAGTGGTTTTTAATGTTTTAATCATGGCGACGGTTTGCCTTGCGGCAATAAAAATCGGTAGTACGTTATTAGGAATTTCTCCGATGCAAACCTTGCTGATTGCTTCCGTTATAACCGTTGCATATTCCGCAATTGGTGGTTTACGAGGTATTATTTTGACCGATTTTTTCCAATTTATTATTGCAATGATTGGAACGATTTGGGCGGCGGTTGTCATTGTGAATTTACCAGAAGTTGGTGGCTTAGAAGCTTTAGTGACGCACGAGAATGTGATTGGGAAAATGAATATGTTACCCGATTTCAATAATACGGAAGCCTTGGTAACCCTAATGATTATTCCATTGGCGGTACAATGGTGGGCGGCTTATTATCCCGGTGCAGAACCTGGCGGCGGCGGTTACATTGTCCAAAGAATGTTGTCTGCAAAAGACGAAAAAAATGCAATTGGAGCGACTTTATTTTTCAATATCGCTCATTACGCTTTACGTCCTTGGCCTTGGATTCTGATTGCCTTAGCCTCCTTGATTGTGTTTCCAAATTTAGAATCTATAGAAGCCGCTTTTCCAGATATCGACCCGAGTATCATTGATGATGATTTGGCATATTCTGCGATGTTGACTTATTTGCCGCAAGGCTTATTAGGAATCGTAATTGCGTCATTAGTGGCGGCATTTATGTCTACGATTTCGACGCATTTAAACTGGGGCTCCTCCTATATCGTAAATGATTTTTACAAGCGATTCGTTGACCCTGAAGTGAGCGAAAAAAGGATGGTTTTGATCGGTCGTTTATCGACGGTCTTATTAATGGTTTTTGCCGCCTTTGTCGCTTTGCGTTTACAGAACGCCAAAGAAGCATTTGATATCATCGTATTGATGGGTGCGGGAACTGGTTTATTGTTTATTTTACGCTGGTTTTGGTGGAGAATCAACGCTTATAGCGAAATCGCAGCAATGGTAATTTCATTAGGCGTAGCGATTATTTTCAAATTTATTCTGCCAGAAGGCACATTTGAAGGTCACGTAGAATTATTGTTAAGTGTTGCTATCACAACTGTTGGATGGGTTGCGGTAACTTTCCTAACGCCTCCCGTGGATAGAGAAACATTATTCAGTTTCTATAATTTAATCAAACCACATTCAAACGGTTGGAAATCTGTCATTGCAGAAGGAATTGCAGCAGAAAAAATCAACCCCAACGACGTAACGACGGGTAAATTACCACAAGAATTAACAGGAATGTTTGCTGGGATTTTCTTGGTTTACGGTGTCTTGTTTACGACTGGTCTTTTCTTATATGGACGGACGACAAATGCTTTAATTGGTGTTGTGATTTCTGTCGTGGCAGGTGTGATGTTGTGGCGTTCTTGGAAGAAAGTTTAGCGTTTTTTGAATATTCCGTGATGCTGAATTTGGTTCAGCATCACGTTTATTAAGGATATTCTTTTTTCTATCTTAATTCGTAAATAAACCTAAAAGTAAAATTCCGCACGACAATAATAAAATATAAGAAAGATCATTTATTTGAATTGATTTTCAAGATTTACACCAAACAATCACAACGAAAATTACGGGAAATATAGCAATCGTAAGAAAATATGATATTTTCACTATCTTCACCTTATGAATAAACTTAATATTCGGACGGTAAACGTTGTGCAGTATTTGCAGCCTTTGCGAGAGGGCGGCTCCCTTCCGGCTATCGTCAAAGCAGATGATGATTTCTTGTATGTCTTGAAATTTCGGGGTGCAGGACAAGGAAAAAAAGCGTTGATTGCGGAATTTATTGGTGGCGAACTCGCACGGGCTTTAGGCTTGAAAGTTCCGGAATTAGTTTTTATGAATTTAGACGATTCTTTTAGTAAAACTGAACCTGATGAGGAAATTCAAGATTTGCTAAAGTTCAGTGTAGGACTGAATCTTGGCTTACATTTTTTGTCGGGAGCGATTACTTATGATCCTTTGGTTTCGGTTGCAGATTCGGTTTCTGCGTCCAAAGTTGTACTTTTGGATAGCATGATTACGAATATTGACCGAACGGCAAAAAATACGAATTTACTGAATTGGAAAAGTGAGTTGTGGTTGATTGACCACGGAGCGAGTTTGTATTTTCACCACAATTGGCAGCATTGGGAAAGCCACCTTTCTCGTACTTTTCCGAGCGTCAAAGACCATGTTTTATTAGAAAGAGCAAATGATTTGATGGCGGTCGCAACCGATATTCCAAATTTAATTAGCACCGATTTTATTCAAGAAGTTATTTCTGCGATACCTGAAGATTGGTTAATTGAAGCATCTAATATTTTTAATCCTGACGAAATGAGGGCGGCTTATGTTCGCTTTTTGAGTACTAAACTCGCCAATATTCAATTATTAGCCAAAGAAGCCGAAGATGCAAAATAGAGAAACTTACGAATTTGCCATTATTAGAATCGTCCCGAAGGTCGAACGAGAGGAATTTCTGAATGTTGGCGTGATACTTTTTTCTAAACGTAAAAAGTACCTCAAAATGACCTACCAAATTGACGAAAAACGAATGGCAGCTTTTTCATCTAAGATTGATGTAGCGGCGTTGAATGAATATTTAAAAGGTTGGGAACAGGTCTGTCAAGGCGTTCCAAATGGTGGAAAAATTGGAGAATTTGATTTAGCTTTTCGATTTCGATGGCTGACAGCTTCGAGAAGTACAATTATTCAAAGTTCTAAAACCCACCCTGGTTTGTGCGATAATCCACAAAAAGAATTAGAGGATTTATTTGAAATGTTTGTGTTGTGATTTTGGTGAAATAAGAATTAATTATTGCTTCTCTTTTTAAAGTATAAAAAATGTAGAATCGAGGTTTTGGACTTCACCTTTTTTGATGAAATTCACAACCAAAACCTCGACAGTTTGTCCTTAAACAAGGATATTTTGTTCCGCCTTATCAGAATAAACTAAATAAAATACTCGAAATATATTTGTCATTTTTTATAATAAAAATGTTGTTAATAATAGAAAATAAATTGCCAAAATTTAACAAAAAAATGAATCAACTAACCAACCAAACTTTCCGAAAAGCTGCCCATGAACTTGTGGATTGGATGGCGGATTTTTTAGAAAATGTAGAAAATCTACCAACTAAATCACAAGTCAAGCCTAAGGATATTTACAATCAATTGCCAGAAATGCCGCCACAAGAAAGTGAAGCAATGGCGACAGTTTTCGAGGATTTTAAAAGTATTATTTTGCCAGGAATCACGCATTGGCAAAGTCCAAATTTCTTTGCCTACTTTCCTGCAAATTCCAGTTATCCTTCCGTTTTAGCAGAAATGTTGATGTCCACTTTGGGTGCTCAATGTATGATTTGGGAAACCTCGCCTGCGGCTGCCGAATTGGAAGAAAAAGTAATGAATTGGTTAAAAGAAATGATGAATTTGCCGAGAAATTGGGAAGGCGTTATTCAAGATACGGCTTCGACGGCGACGCTTTGTGCATTGCTGACGGCAAGGGAAAAAGCAAGTCAATTTCAGATTAATGAAACAGGTTTTGAGGCTCAAAAATACCGAATTTACTGCTCTTCACAATGCCATTCTTCGATTGATAAAGCGGTAAAAATTGCTGGTTTTGGCGTTGAAAACTTGGTAAAAGTTGCGGTAAATGATGACTTGACGATTAATGCGAAAGCATTGGAAATAGCAGTTGAGAGCGATATTAAAAATGGTTTTCACCCCTTGTTTGTGATGTTGGCGTTGGGAACGACGAGTACGATTGCACTGGATGCCGTTCGTCCCGTTGGTGAGATTTGCGAAAAGCATCAAATTTGGCTACATTTGGACGCTGCTTATGCTGGTTCTGCCTTGATTTTACCCGAATATCAAGACATGATTGACGGGATAGAAATGGCGGATTCTTTTGTTTTTAATCCACACAAATGGCTGTTTACCAACTTCGATTGTACGGCTTATTTTGTTAAAGATGTGGACGCTTTATTGAATACATTTACGATTTTGCCCGAGTATTTGAAAACGCAAACCCGTGGTCAAGTCAATGATTATCGAGATTGGGGCGTTCCGCTTGGGCGACGTTTTCGAGCGCTGAAATTGTGGTTTGTGATTCGGAATTTTGGAGTAAAAGGGTTACAAGAAAAACTGCGTTTTCATATTGAATTAGCAAAAAAATTAGAAACCGAAATTGAATTACACAATGATTTTGAAAACGTTTTTCCTCGTTCTTTAAATGGCGTTTTTTTTCGTTACAAACCAGAAAAAATAACGGATTTAAAGATTTTAAATCAACTCAACGAACAACTTTTAAATCGTTTAAATCAAAGTGGCGAATTGTATTTATCGCATACCAAAATCAATGGTATTTATTTAATTCGCATGATAATCGCACAAACGAATGTCGAACAGCGACACATTGATAAGGCTTGGGCGGAGATTTGTCAAGCGGTAATTTATTTAGATACCACCGACCTCTCGAAGTAAACTAAATTGGCATAAATTATAGGGCTTTTTAACAAAAAAAGGACATTTTTTTATTCGTTTATAAATAAATAACGAATAAAAAATGTCCTTTTTACTTTTTTAGTAATTATGAAAGTAAATCATCGAAACGATAAGAACTCGAAACCCGAAACTCAACTATTTAAACTTGATTTCGTTTTCCAAATCCGCTTTTCCTTCCAAATATTCCAACAAATCCACCGCAACTTTTACGGTTTTGCCGTCATTTGAAGTCGTTGCAGCATCGTTACTTACTTTTTTTGCTTTTCCTGGCAAATTCACAATCGTAACATATTCGCCACCTTGAAGCATCATTTTCATCATTTCGCCACCTTCTTCTTCCATCATTTTCGAGACTTCACTCACCCCTTCTTGTTTCGCACGAATCAACGATTTACTAAACAATTTTTTCTTAAAATTATAAGGACTTCCAGCATCAGCAGAGCCCATCAAACCCATGCCACCCAACATTCCTGCGGTTTCGTCAGTTTCCAAAAGTTTAGATAAATTTTTCATAAAATAATCTACTTCGCTAATCTCATCGAAATCCAAAATAAAGCTAATCATGCCCATTTTTTCGCTTTCGCTAATCTTAGAAACCATACGTACTTTTTTCCAAAATTCAGGTTTATCCATGTCCGCCAAACTACCTTTTTCTTCAAAAGTCGCATAAGCACTTATTACCGTATCGACCTCAATCGCCTCATCACCCAGCTCTTCACTCATTGACCTTACTTGATCCATAACGCCCATTTCCATCAAAGCCGTCATATCAATTGAGTACGTAAAAGTTCCTGAACCGTCCTTATTCAACGTCAGTTCTTCAATAATCGAAAGACAACCTGTCGCCATAATTGTAATTACGACAATTACTAATAATTTTATTTTTTTCATAATGTTTTTTTTTAGATTTTAAATATTAGATATTCCAACGTCTAAAACCTAAATACTGATTAAAAATTCCATCGTATCAACGCCATCTGCATAGTCGAAAAGCATAGGAACTTGCGTTTGTCCGAACTGAATATTAGGGATATTTCCTATTGAATCCTTCGATACAAGACACTGGATTTCAAACTCGTGTGCAGCTATTTTTTCCGCTAAAACAGTTTTATTATCGTAATAACTAAAGTGCATTTGTGCAATTCGAGATTGAAAACCTTCATTTTCAGATAGCAACAAACACGTCCCAAAAACCGTAGGAATTTTATTCATCGTCATTAAAGTATAATTATAATCGTAATTATTTTTATATTTATTATGATGAATAATTTGATTAAAAGAATGTAAAACTGCCATTAAAGGTTCAAAATTATAGCCTTTTGGGACAAATAATTTAGAAACATTGCGGCAGCCCAAACCGAAATAATCGAAAATATCGTGTCCAAATTGTGTTAATTCTTCCACCGTTTCGTCACCCGAAAGTACGGCTACGGATGTTCTATTTTTACGAATAATATTTGGATATTTACCAAAATAAGACTCAAAATATCGAGCAGTATTATTTGAACCCGTTGCAATCACCGCATCAAAATCTGTCAACCGTTCTATTTTTTCAATATAATTTTGAACGTTCGGATTGATATCAATCAAATTATTAAACACAAAATCCATCAAAACGGTGTCTTTATCCGACAGTTTCACTTTCGTCTTGTGTCCTGCCACAAATACGCACATAAAATCATGGAAACCAACCAACGGAATATTTCCTGCCATCACCAAACCGACCGTTTTAGGCATTTCCGTTTTTATATCGTAGGCTTTCGCCCAATTTTCCAATTTTTCTTTTTGTAAAAATGCTGTTGCGATACTTTTAATCGCCTTTTGGCAATTCTCAATCGTAAACCACGGGTTTTGAATATAAGCCTGACGAATCGCCAATTCTAATTGTTCATTATCCGAATTTAGGCGGTCGCCCAATTCCACCAAAACATCAATTCTCTCTTGTAAAGTCATAGAATTCTCTTATTTCATTTTCGCAAAGATAAGACTTTTGTAAATCTTTATCGAACAAACCTATATGGCATCGAAAGAAAAATTATTTGAATTAGAACTTACCTCGAAACCTTATTTAGCGACTAAAGTTGCGATGCCTTTTCAAACCTTATCGCCCTTTTCCTGTTCAATACGAACTTAAAAACAATCAAAAATTATCAAAATTGAAAAATTTAAAACTCTTATTGGGCGACCAATTGAATCATCAACATTCGTGGTTTGATGAAAAAAATGACGATACGCTTTTTGTAATAATGGAAATGCGGCAAGAAACGGATTATGTTCGCCACCATATTCAAAAAGTCGTGAGTTACTTTTTAGCAATGCGACATTTTGCGGAAGTGATTGAAAATAAAGGGTTTCAAGTCAAGTATTTTAAATTAGACGATGTCGATAATTGTCAAAACCTGACGGAAAATCTCCATTTTTTGATTCAACAATACGATATTCAACATTTTGAATATCAATTACCTGATGAATATCGCTTAGATGAACAGTTGAAAGAATATTGCGAAAAGCTAAACGGAAACAGCATTACGACAAAAGCCGTTGGTACGGAACATTTCTTGAGCGAACGCACGGAAGTGTACGAAACTTTCAAAAATAAAAAGACTTATTTAATGGAAACTTTTTATCGAAATATGCGACGTAAATACCATATTTTGATGGAAGATGATGGCAAAAAGCCGCTGACAGGAAAGTGGAATTACGATGCGGAGAACCGCAAAAAATTACCTAAAAAAATAACGATTCCACCACAAAAACGCTTTTTTAGAAACGTTGAAGAATTAGTCAAAACAATTGAAAGTCAAGGAGTTGAAACGATTGGACGAATTGACGCAAAGTATTTTGATTGGGCAGTTACGAGGGAAGAAAGTTTGGTAGTTTTGGAAGATTTTATCAAGCTTCGTCTGCTCGCTTTTGGTAAATATCAAGATGCGATGACGGAACGAGATACGTTGATTTTTCATTCAAAAGTTTCCTTTGCCATGAATGTAAAATTGCTGCATCCGCTGGAAGTCGTGAACGCTTGTGTCGATTATTGGCGAAAGCATCAAGACACGATAAATATTGCTCAAATTGAGGGTTTTGTTCGTCAGATTATCGGTTGGCGAGAATATATGCGGGGCGTTTATTGGGCAAAAATGCCCGAATTTGCGACTCGAAACTTCTTTGAAAATACCCAAAAATTACCTGATTTCTTTTGGACAGGAAAAACGAAAATGAATTGTGTCGGTCACGCCGTCAATCAATCTTTAGATACGGCTTACGCACATCATATTCAGCGATTAATGGTGACGGGAAATTTTGCAGCATTGTTGGGCGTTCATCCTGACGAGGTTGATGCGTGGTACTTGGGAATTTATATGGATGCGATTGAATGGGTTGAAATTACCAACACACGGGGCATGAGTCAGTTCGCGGATGGCGGTTTGGTCGGCACAAAACCCTATGTTGCGAGTGCGAATTATATGCACAAAATGGGTGAGTATTGCACGAATTGTCAATATGATAGAAAGGTGAGATATGGTCAAAATGCCTGTCCGTTGAATAGTTTATATTGGGATTTTTATGATAGAAATCGAGATAAATTGGAAAAAAATCCACGTATCGGCATGATGTATCGGATTTTGGATAAAATGGACGGCGAGGAATTGGCGAAAATTTTGGAACAAGCAAGTATTTATAAGGAAAATGTGGAAAGTTTGTAAAGACGACGGACGGTTTTCGCAATAACCTGAAATAAAATAAGGGCTCTTTGACAATTTCTGCAAATCTTATAAATTTATATATAAATAGCACTTTGGAAGTACTGAAAATAGCGAGTTAGTGAGCAGGTGACTTTAAGTCACCTGCTCACTTTTTGCAGAAATTGTCAGAGAACCAAAATAAGTTACAAATTACTGATTTATAACCCTGTCCAACTGCTTGGAAATTTGCTTTCAATTAAGTTTTGAAAGTTGGAATTTGTTATCGAAAATTCGGATTTAAAAAACCTAAGTCTTCCATCATTGTCCCGAGTACTCGTGGACAATCCGTTAAAAATAAAGGTATAAAACCGAAAAAGTCTAGTAAACACTAAGTTTACAAGACTTTTTTAAAGAAAATGAAATCCTATTATAATTCCTTATTTTGTTCAATTTCCATTAAAAACAAATCAAAAGTTGGTTTATCTAAATTCAAGAAATCCATAATCGTAGCAGCTTCTAAACCAGCTTGTTTCATTTTAGTAATTGCTTTTTCGGTTGCTGTTTTAGCTTGGGCGATTGCTTCCGCTTTTTCTTTCGCTGCTTTCTCGGCTATTGCTTGAGCTTGGGCGATTGCTGCCGCTTTTTCTTTCGCTGCTTTTGCTTTATCTGCTTTTTCAGCTTCTACTTTTGCTTTAGCAATTGCTTTCGCTACTTTTTTAGCTTCCGCTTTTGCTTTGACGATTGCTACCGCTTTTTCCTTCGCTGCTTTTTCGGCTACTACTTTTGCTTTCGCTGCCTTTTCAGCTTCCGCTTTTGCTTTAGCAATTGCTTCAACTCTGAAATCCGCCTTCAAGTTTTCCAACGCTTCTTCGGCTTCCAGCAAAAGTTTTTTGCCTTTTTCTAAACCCAATTTGTATAAATAATCTTTTTCTATATCTATTAGTATCGGCATCTTGTTTGATATTTTAGTGGTTAACTCCTCTAAATTACGCATTCTTGAAATAATAATCAATTGTTTGGTGAATTTTTTTAGATCATCGTCTGATTTACAAACTTTTCGCAATTTACTAAGGATTGCTTCTAAAATAATTTTGGCGTTTTCTTTTTCGTAATTGCCCAAAATCGCCATGATAATCCGTTCAGGTTCATCATAATTTAACCAACTTTGGGGTGAAGTTTCGTGAATATTCACCAACGTAAAGGACTCAAAAATCTCTTCTTTCTGAAGACTTGTCCTCATTTTTGGCGTTTTGTCGCCTAAATAAACCACAACGTGTTTAATAGGTAACTTATATTTTCTCAATTCGATGCCATGATATTCGACCATTCGATAAATCATATTGGGATTATCCTTACGCTCAAATTCAATGTGCAAAATAAATTTTGGTTCCGTTTCCGAATCCGTTTCTATTAACAAAAAGCTATCGGTTTCTCGCAGTACCGTTGTCGGTTGTTTATCTACCAAAGGCGTTACTTTTTTAATCGTAAAGTTCAACTGCTCTGCTACCAACGGCAGGAACAATTCCAACAAATTTTCACGCAGGATTTTGTCGTAAAGCTGCCCTTCTTCTTGATAATTTTTCGATTCATTTTTTTGATTTTTTTTTGGCATCAAGTCGGTTTTAGAAGTTCATGGAATGTTTGTAAAGATAGGGTTTTTAATTAAAATAAAAACAAAAATGCAAAAAATAAATCTTTCAATAAATCCAAGACAGAGCCTTCCGTCATACCGACAAAGGTCGGTATGACGGAAGGTCAGTTCTGTTTTATTAGAGTTAAGTCAGCGTAATCACAACGATTTTACGATTTATTCGGGCAAATATCTTAATTCAGATGATAAAAATGGATTAAATGGCAAATATGATTTTATGCTGTCGTTTTATAAAATTATAGAATTTGTAACCACTCCAATTTTTTGTATTACGGGAGCTAAAAAACAAAACTTAGAACAAGGGATTATTCAATGTGCCGCTCAATTAATAGGTGCAAAAAAGTTCAACGAAAAAGAAAATGTACCTGCCAAAATAGTTTATAGCTGCTCGACAACTGGCATTGAATGGAATTTTTTGAAGTTAGAAAATGAGGTCATTACAATTGATAGACAACGATTTTATATTACCAACCCATCCACCTTATTAGGTGCGTTGCAGTTTATTATTGAGGATTCTCAAAAGTAAAAAATAAAAGGTCGAACAAAATTAATTGTTCGACCTTTTTTTATTTTAAAAATAAAAAATATTTCATCTAAATAATTACGATTAAATAATTTATGATTATTTAAGCACCACACATCAAACAATCTGGATCATCTAAAAGACAAGACTTGTCTTCAACTTCTTCTTCCACAAATTGCTGTTTTTGCTCGTTTTCACCTTCCGCCATCACCAATTCTTGCTTTTTCACACCTTCATATTGACGTTGGTGTTTTTTATCCAAAGTAAATTTGATTGGGTCAACAGCTGCTTTACTTCTTAGGTAATACATACCCGTTTTCAGTCCTTTTTGCCAAGCGTAAAAGTGCATCGACGATAATTTTCCGAAACTCGGACTTTCCACGAACAAGTTCATACTTTGCGATTGACAAATATACGCTCCCCTATCGGCAGCCATATCAATAATCGTCCGTTGAGAAATTTCCCAAACCGTTTTGTATAAATCTTTTAATGCCTGCGGAACCTCGTCAATGTTTCGAACCGACCCGTTTGCAGCGATTAGACGCTGTTTCATATCATCGTTCCACAATCCTAAATCAACCAAATCTTTAAACAAATGACGGTTTACAATGACGAACTCGCCCGACAAAGTACGGCGTGAATAAATATTAGACGTATAAGGTTCAAAACATTCATTATTTCCCAAAATTTGAGAAGTCGAAGCCGTTGGCATCGGTGCTAATAATAGACTATTTCTAACCCCATTTTTTTGAACGTCTGCTTTCAGACCGTCCCAATCCCAACGTTTTGAAGGAGTTGCTCCCCACATATCGTATTGGAAAATGCCTTGTGAAACCGGCGAACCTTCGTAAGTAGAATATGCCCCTTCTTTTACTGCAATCGCACAAGATTCCGTCATTGCGGCAAAATAAATCGTTTCAAAAATATCTTGATTCAGCTTTTTCGCTTCCTTACTTTCAAATGGAAAACGCATCAACATAAACGCATCTGCCAAACCTTGAACACCAATTCCAATCGGGCGATGACGCATATTTGAGTTTTCTGCCTCTTTGATTGGGTAATAATTGACATCGATAATTTTATTCAAATTACGAGTGACAACTCTTGTAATTTCGTATAATTTTTGGAAATCAAACTCATTATTCTCAACAAATTTCGGCAACGAAATAGAAGCCAAATTACAAACAGCAACCTCATCTGGAGAAGTATATTCCATGATTTCGGTACACAGGTTTGACGACTTGATTGTACCTAAATTCTTCTGGTTTGATTTTCTATTTGCCGCATCTTTATACAACATATAAGGTGTTCCAGTTTCGGTTTGAGATTCCAAAATCTTAAACCAAAGTTCTTGAGCCTTAATCGTTTTACGAGCTTTTCCTTGCTGCTCATATTTATGATATAATGCCTCAAACTCACCACCGTAAGTTTCATGCAAATCTGGACATTCGTTCGGACAGAATAACGACCAATTGCCACCATCTTTCACCCGCTGCATGAACAAATCTGGAATCCACATCGCATAAAATAAATCTCTCGCCCGTTGCTCTTCCTTACCATGATTTTTTTTCAAATCCAAGAAATCCATCACGTCAGCATGCCACGGTTCGAGGTACATTGCGAACGCACCTTTACGTTTTCCACCACCTTGATCTACGTATCGAGCTGTATCATTAAATACCCTTAACATCGGCACTAAACCGTTAGAATGACCACCAGTTCCTTTGATGTAACTACCTTTCGCACGAACATTATGAACGCTCAAACCAATGCCACCAGCAGATTGTGAGATTTTCGCACAACGAGAAAGTGTCTCAAAAATGCCTGGAATCGAATCGTCTGTCATTGACAATAAAAAACAACTGGACAGCTGCGGACGAGGCGTTCCGGCATTAAATAAAGTCGGTGTTGCGTGAATGAACCACTTTTCAGAAATCAAATTATACGTCTCAATCGCTGCATCAATATCTTCACCATGAATTCCAACCGCTGCACGCATAATCAAATGCTGCGGACGTTCTACGATGTTGCCGTCTGTACGCAAAAGGTACGAACGTTCCAACGTTTTGAAACCAAAATAATCGAAACTAAAATCTCTATCATAAACGATAGCCGAATTCAAAACCGACTTATTTTTTTGAATAATATCATACGTTCCGTCACTAATCAAATTCGCTCTTTGATTCGTTTTTGGATCAATATAATCGTACAATTTTTTGATGGTCGTCGAAAACGATTTGCTTGTACTTTTATGTAAATTAGAAACAGAAATACGAGCCGCCAAGATATTATAATCCGGGTGCTGTGTCGCCATTGAAGCGGTTGTTTCTGCTGCCAAATTATCCAATTCCGTAGTCGTTACGCCATCGTACAACCCTTGAATAACCTTTTTACAAATTTCGATATAGTCGATATGATTCGGATCTAATCCGTAAACCAATTTTTTAATTCTTGCGGTAATTTTATCGAAGCTAACTTCTTCTTTTCTACCGTTTCTTTTGATTACTTGCACTTTGATAAATGTTAGATATTAAGCATTAATTATTTTCGATTAAACCTATGAGGTTTTCAAAACCTCATAGGTTTTCGTGGGGATTTAATAATTGATACTTAAAAATTAATAATTAATTTAAAAGTCTTCGTCTAATGAAAAAACTTGTTCGTCACGAGTGTTCATAACACCTGCTTTAGCATAATCACTTACCCGTTTTTCAAAGAAATTTGTTTTTCCTTGTAAAGAAATTAATTCCATCCATGGGAAAGGGTTTGCCGTTCCGTAAACCTTATCATTGCCTAAAGAATTTAACAAACGGTCAGCGACGAACTCAATATATTCGCACATCATTTCAGCATTCATACCAATTAAAGAAACCGGTAAAGCGTCTGAAACAAACTCTTTTTCGAATTCAACTGCTTCTGTAATAATTCCTTGAACTTCCGCTTTATCTAACTTTTCTTCTAACATAGAATACAGCAAACAAGCAAAATCACAATGCAATCCTTCGTCACGGCTAATCAACTCATTGGAGAAAGCCAAACCTGGCATCAAACCACGTTTTTTCAACCAAAAAATAGAACAAAAACTACCCGAAAAGAAAATACCTTCTACCGCAGCAAAAGCAATCAAACGGTGAGCAAAAGTCGGTGCGTTATCAATCCAACGCATTGCCCAACCTGCTTTCTTTTGTACACAATCCAACGTTTCAATGGCATTAAAAAGGAAGTCTTTTTCCTTTTCGTCCTTGATATAAGTATCAATCAACAAACTATACACTTCTGCATGAATATTCTCAATCGCTACTTGAAAACCATAAAAACAACGTGCTTCGGGAATCTGAACTTCACGCATGAAATTCAATACCAAATTCTCATTTACGATACCATCACTTGCAGCAAAAAATGCCAACACATGTTTAATAAAATGTCTTTCGCCATCGTTCAAACGCTCCCAATCCGTCAAATCTTGGTGTAAATCAATCTCTTCTGCTGTCCAAAAACTTGCTACCGCTTCCTTATACATTTTCCAAATCGTGTCGTGTTCAATCGGAAAAAGTACAAATCTATTCGGGTTTTCCTTCAAAATCGGTTCTACAACTGCACTCATTTTTTATTACTTTTTTAAATTAAAAAAAAATTTAAACGGCTTATTTTAAGAATTTTTAATGGCCGTATTATCATAATATTTCTATTTTTTTTCAAATTATTATGATAATTGCCAACTGAAATCTAAAAATTACCAACTATTTAATGGTTGATTCTTAAAATTAAAATAGCAATCTAAAGTCCTATAAATTCATTAATTTTTGATGACTTATTGCAAAATTTTTAATTTTAATCTGCCTATATTAATTGAAAATTACTAAAATAATCATTTGAAAATTTCAACAATTTATTTATTTTATTAAAACAATATGTTTTAGTAACGTCAGAACCATAACATTTTACTGCGATTTTACAAATAATCGTTTTTCGTAATATATAATCATGATGACCTTATTATTTTGAACTTCTACTTAGAAGAGTTTTCTAAAAAATATTATTTTCGTAATAACAATAAGTAGAAGTTTTAGGTTCTTTTGTGCCTTTAGAATAAGATTAACAGAATATTAAGTTCTTAACCAAACCAACCGCTAAATTATGGGGAATTTGCGATTAAAAAAATGTGAGTTTTCCACAAAATGTGGATAAAGTATCCAAACCCTTGATTCTCAAACAAAAAAAGTTATCCACAAGGTTAACGTTTTCTGTGGATAACTTTTCCTTAAATGTGGATAAACATACCTAACTTTTTGAGAGACAATACTTAAACCTCAAAACATTCGTTTTCGCATAAAAAAAGAAGCGACTAAAAACGCTAAAAAGATAGAAGCAATCGTAATCCAATAAATTGCATTTGGATAATCTTCCAAACCGTTTTTTACATTCATGCCAAAGAAACTCGCAATCACGGTAGGTATCATTAGTACGATGGTAATTGACGTAAGTCGCTGCATGACTATATTCAAATTGTTTGAAATAATCGAAGCGAAAGCATCCATTGTTCCACTTAAAATATTGGTGTAAGTATTCGCCATCTCTAAGGCTTGAGAGTTATCAATAATAACATCACCCAATAAATCTTCCTTATCTTCATCGCCTTTGATGCGCAACAAATCAATCCGCTGCATCTTCATTTTCATTAGTTCATTCGCACTCAATGATGTCACGAAATAAACCAAGCTTTTTTCGAGTCGTAGCAATTCTTGCAACTCGCTGTTTCTACTCGAATCATATAATTCTTGCTCTAAAAGATTTCTTCTTAAATTCAAACCTTTTAAACAAGTCAAAAATCGATAAACGTTTTGTTCAAAGATTTGAAGTACAAAAAGATTCGTATCACGAGGGTCGAAACCACGAACTTTCCCACTTAAAAATTTCTTTAAAATCGGATTTTCAAAAGCTGTAATTGTAATAATTATCTCGCCGACTAAAATAATACCGATAGGTACGGTAATATAAATTGCCGCATTCGGTTCGTCCGCATTGTTCAGAATCGGGGTATTCAACACGATAAGGCGAACGTCATCCTCCCGCTCGTAGCGAGAACGCTCATCAATATCTAATGAATCTGTAAGGAAATCGAGTGGAATATCTAACTCCTGTGCCGTGTACTCCAACTCTTCTTGACTAAAGGGAGGAGTAATATTGACCCAGCGTGCAGACTCTAAACCTTCCACCTCGACCAATTTGCCGCTTTGCTTGGTGTAAAATAGAATCATAACTTAAGGGATCTTCTAACATATTTATAAAATTAATTTTGTTTGTAATACGCCTAAAACGGTGCAAAGGTAGGTAATTATTTTTTGGGATGGGAAATTATTGGGCGTTAAACTAATTCCTTGATTATCAGAATGAGGGTTTTGAAAAGTTATATTCTTTAATAGAGATATAAAAATAATTTTGTCTGAAAATAAAAAATCCGTCATTGCGGCAAGCACCGCAATGACGGAGGGTAAACTATTTCGCAAACGCTTTCTCCAAAACGTCCGACATTTTATCTACAAAATGAAAAGTCATTCCTTCAAGATATATTTTTTCAATATCGTCAATATGTTTTTTATTTTTTTCGCAAAGAATAATTTCGTTGATACCTGCACGTTTTGCTGCTAAAATCTTCTCTTTGATACCACCAACTGGCAAAACTTTTCCGCGCAACGTGATTTCGCCCGTCATTGCCATAAAAGATTTCAACGGTTTTTTTGTAAATGCCGAAGTCAATGCCGAAAGCATCGTGATTCCTGCCGAGGGTCCGTCTTTTGGAATTGCCCCTTCTGGAACGTGAATGTGAATATCAGTTTCAGCGATTTTTTCGGGATTAATACCCATTGATTCCGCATTTGCTTTGATATAACTCAAGGCTGTTTTTGCCGATTCTTTCATCACGTCGCCCAAGTTTCCAGTCAAAATCAAGCCACCTTTACCTTTGCTCAAACTCACTTCAATAAACAGAATCTCACCGCCAACACTCGTCCAAGCCAAACCGACCGCAACGCCTGGCGGCTGTTTTTCTTGATAAATATCATTGGAAAAACGAGGTGTTCCTAAAATATCTTGTAAATCGTCTTTTTTAACCGCAGCGTTGTAAGACTCTTCCATTGCAACCTTTTTCGCAACCGAACGCATGACCGCAGCCATTTGTCTATCCAACGAGCGAACGCCCGATTCTCTGGTGTAATCTTGAACGATTTTTTTAACAACATCGGGACGAAGTTTGACATCTTTTGCAGTCAAACCGTGGTTTTTACGTTGTTTTGGAATCAAATGTTGTTTCGCAATTTCGACTTTTTCCTCAATCGAATAACCGCTCACATGAATAATTTCCATTCTATCCAATAACGCAGGTTGAACCGTTGACAATGAATTTGCGGTAGCAATAAAAAGTACTTTTGATAAATCGTATTCTAATTCCAAATAATTATCGTGAAACGTTCCATTTTGCTCAGGATCAAGGACTTCTAAAAGAGCCGATGCCGGATCGCCACGGAAACTATTGCCGATTTTATCAATTTCATCTAAAATGAAAACTGGATTCGACGATTGTACTTTTTTCAAAGATTGAATAATTCGCCCAGGCATCGCGCCGATGTAGGTTTTACGGTGTCCCCGAATTTCGGATTCATCGTGCAAACCGCCCAACGACATTCTAACATATTTCCGTTTTAAAGCTTCCGCAATAGATTTTCCCAACGACGTTTTTCCAACTCCTGGAGGACCAACCAAACATAAAATCGGAGATTTCATGTCGCCTTTCAATTTCAAAACTGCCAAATGTTCCAAAATTCTTTCTTTCACTTTTTCCAAACCGTGATGGTCACGCTCAAGGACTTGACCTGCTTTTTGAAGGTTGAAATTATCCTTTGTATATTCGCCCCACGGTAGCTCTACCAATAGTTCCAAGTAGTTCAGCGTAATCCCATATTCTGCCATAGCAGGATTAATACGGCGTGCTTTTTTGGCTTCTTTTTCAAATGCTTCTTTGACTTCGTCCGACCATTTTTTATCCTTCGCTCGCATTTCGAGTTCCGTCAATTCATGATGCGAATCTTGTCCCAATTCTTCTTGAATCGTTTTTAATTGTTGATTCAAAAAATAATCTCGTTGCTGTTTGTCGATATCGACTCGAACTTTACTATCAATTTTACTTTTTAATTGTAAAATTTGGCGTTCGTGATCAATATGTTCCAAAATAACTTCTGCCTTTTCATCCAAATTATCAATCCCTAAAATTGATTGTTTTGCACCGACTTTAATGCCCAAATTGGAAGCGATGAAATCCAGAAAAAAAGAAGCGTCATTAATATTGCGAAGCATTACGGTTGCTTCACTTGGGATATTTGGCGAAAGCTCTACGATTTCTTCTGCAGCCTCCTTAATTGACACCAAAAAAGCTTTGAATTGCTTTTCGTCTTTCGTTTTTTGCTCAACTAATTCTACGATTTTCCCTTCCAAATATGGTGTCTCAGATACCATACTTTCCAGTTCAAATCTGGTTCTACCTTGTAAAATTGCCGTCGTGGTGTCATCAGGCATTTTGATTAATTTCAAAACACGAGCGACCGTACCGATACGATATAAATCTTTCTCCTCCGGATCTTCCTCTTGACTATCTTTTTGCGACAATACGCCAATTAAACGATTATCTTTATATGCCTTTTGAATCGCTTTTACAGACTTATCTCTACCAACCGTGATTGGTATGACAACGCCTGGAAATAGAACGGTATTTTTTAGTGCTAAAAGTGGTAGAACGCTTGGTAAATCTCCATCTTCAAATTTTTTGTCACTTTCCTCAATCGAAAATAACGGCATAAAATCCGATGATGAATCATCTTTAAAATTCGGGCTAAACATTAAGTCTTCGAACATGCTCATGTATCTCTTTTTTCTTTAATTGCAAAGTAATTCATTGGTAATGACGATTATTATGCCATGGTAATTTTGGCAGAAATAATCTTAAATAGTCTTCAAAAACC
>Ga0222647_1000364_pt1 | contig 21847 bp, 15 predicted proteins | sample AntAcemetagen333_FD_179864 | JGI IMG/M metagenome (GOLD analysis project Ga0222647, IMG submission 179864) | Saline water microbial communities from Ace Lake, Antarctica - #333 | ecosystem: Environmental > Aquatic > Non-marine Saline and Alkaline > Saline | place: Antarctica: Ace Lake...
GGCAAATCACTTCCGCCAAGGCGGACAGGCAGTCTGACGAAAGACATCTGACTAAAATATTTGTCTGTAGTTGCTTGTCATCTTGAGTGGTTTTCGACACAAGGAGAAAATGGTATCGAAAGATGAACAAGAACTACTTTCCATATGCCGTTTGATAGTAACTGGCATACTCGCCGCTAGTCACATTCTCCAGCCATTCGCTATTTTCTAGGTACCAGTCTATCGTCTTACTGAGTCCTTCTTCAAACTGCAGACTAGGTTCCCATCCTAGGGTATCCTTGAGTTTGGTGGCATCTATAGCATATCTTAAATCATGACCTGCTCTGTCCTTCACATAGGTAATAAGACTGCGAGAATCACCGCTATCTCGACCTAACTTCTCATCCATAGTATCACAGAGCAGATGCACTAAATCTATATTAGACCACTCATTATGTCCTCCTATATTATATGTTTCTCCTATTTCTCCTCCATTAAAAATGCATGCTATAGCTCTAGCGTGATCTATAACGTAGAGCCAATCTCTTACATTTAAGCCTTTGCCATAGACAGGTAAGGGCTTTTTATGGATGATATTATTAATCATCAACGGAATCAGTTTTTCAGGAAAATGATTTGGTCCATAGTTATTAGAACAGTTGGAAATAACGATTGGCATACCGTAGGTGTGGTAATATGCTCTTACAAAATGGTCACTACTTGCCTTACTCGCAGAGTAAGGACTTCTAGGATCGTAAGCGGTATCTTCATAGAAAAATCCGGTATCTCCTAACGAGCCATATACCTCATCTGTACTCACATGATAAAACAATCTGTCTTTGAATGCGGTACCCCATTCTTCTCTCGCTGCTTGGAGTAGATTAGCCGTACCCAGCACATTGGTCTTCACAAAAGCCAGGGGATCTGTGATGCTTCTATCCACGTGACTTTCTGCTGCAAGATGGATTACATGCGTTATAGCCTTTTCTTTAAAGATTGACTTTAGCGCAGCTAAATCCTGAATATCCGCATGAATAAACGCGTAATTATCTTGCGACTCCACATCTTTTAAGTTCTCTAGATTTCCAGCATAGGTGAGAGCATCCAGGTTATAAATCTTGTCATTTGTACACGTATTTACAAAAAGTCTGACAACGTGAGAACCTATAAAACCTGCTCCTCCTGTAATAAGTATATTTTTCATTGGTAAAAAACCTATACGGTTCTGTTATTTATTTTAAGCAGAATTAACGTGCATCCCTCATGCCGCCAATTCTTTTTTTACTTGGGCTAATGCAGGAGCTATCACTTGATGCATATCATAGTATTTATACGTAGCTAATCTCCCACCGAAAATTACGTTTGCTTCTTTATTTGCTCTGTTTTTATACTTGGCTTGTGCAGCTAAGTCGGGCATTGATTTGGCGTTTCACACAGCTTCGCCACCTCAGTCCCATGGACTAATTAAAAAATAACGGCGATGTACTAAAAATCACTTACTCCAAAGAAGCAAGTTTCTGTTTTTGTGTGAATTAAACTCCTCCTCTGAAAACTCAGCAGATAAGTAATTCACATATTTTATTTTTTTACTGATCAAGGTTTCTACCTTTTGAATTAAATCAAACAGATACACCTTATCTATATCTCCTACAAAGACTAAATCTATGACTTCTGAGCTTAATCCTTTAGCTAGATTACCAACCACAAAAACACTTTCTAAGTCACCAAGGTTCGCAATAACATTATCTACTATTTTATCCAGACCCGTGAATTTAAGAAGTATGCTATTTATATCATCATAAAGTGGATGGTCGGTATTGGCCTTAAAGTATTTTTTATTTCCTTGTACATTGGAAGACAGTAACCCTGCCTCCTCTAATTTATTAAGCTCCAAGCGAATAGAATTACTCGACTCACCAAACTCTGACTCCAAACCCCTCAGGTAGGAGCTAATATTGCTATTCAGAAAGAACTTCAGCAACAATTTAACTCTCGTTTTGGATGAAATCAGATTTTCAATCACAGCAGTTATTGAGTAGCAAAGTTACTCAATATTATAATACGTAGTATACCAGTCTATGAATGCATCTATTCCTTGTTGGATAGTAGTTTCTGGTTTGAAACCTATGTATGCATATAAATCAGCTACATCTGCGTAGGTGGCTATTACATCTCCTTGCTGGACCGGGAGGTACTCTTTTGTGGCTTCTTTTTTTAATGCTTTCTCCAGTGCTCCTATGTAGTCCATAAGCTCTACGGGACTATTGTTACCAATATTATAGATACTATAGGGTGCACTACTCATATTGGTAGTTAATTTTTTTAAGTCCACAGTATCATCTCTTTTTGGAGGCTTTGGTACTAGCTTAGCTATAGACTGCACGATATCTCCCACGTAGGTAAAATCCCTTACCATTTTTCCTTGTCCAAAGACTTGTATAGTCTCGTTTTTTATGATCGCATCTGCAAATAGAAACAAGGCCATGTCTGGACGTCCCATAGGACCATATACGGTGAAAAATCTTAAACCAGTAGTAGGTAGATTATACAGGTGTGAGTAGGAATGAGCCATTACTTCATTGGCTTTTTTGGTAGCTCCGTACAGTGCCATAGGATGATCCGTACACGAATCCGTTTTAAACGGAAGATTCTCATTCAGCCCATAGACCGAACTAGAAGATGCGTATACTAAATGCTTTACTGGATAGTGTCTGCAAGCTTCTAATACATTAGCAAAACCTATGATATTACTATTTATATATGCTTTGGGATTATCTATGGAGTACCTCACTCCTGCTTGTGCCGCAAGATTAATAACAAAGTCAAATTTCTCTTCCGAAAAAAGATTCATTAGTGCAGTGTCATCTTCTAACTTTAACTGAATAAAATCTATATCACCTCGGACTATTTTTCCATATTTAATTTCTTGACGATTGATTCCTTGTATATTTAGTCGCTCGTACTTTAGATTGATATCATAGTAATCATTGATCTCGTCTAGCCCTACTACCTTGTATCCTAATGAGTGAAGAAGAACCGATAAATGATGGCCGATAAAACCTGCTGTCCCTGTTATTAATACTTTTTCCATTTATAATCGTGCGTCTATTTCATCTCTATTGTAAAATGCCTTTATATCAAAGACCACTGTATCTTCATTTCTCAAGGTAGCTAAATCTATCTCTCTAAAGGTATCGTGTGCTACAGCCAGAATAACTGCTGCATAATCAGAGGCTAGCTGTTGAATTAAATCTACACCATACTCGTGCTTCACTTCTTGTGCATTAGCCCACGGATCATATACCGCTACATCGATACCAAAATCTACTAATTCCGTGTATACATCTATGGCCTTTGAGTTACGGATATCTGGACAATTTTCTTTAAACGTAATCCCAAGCATAAGCACTTTACTGTTTTTGATAGTCTGTCCTTTATCTATCATCAACTTCACTACTTTCTTAGCTACGTGAGCTCCCATAGCATCGTTTATCCTTCTACCTGAGAGTATCACCTGTGGATTATATCCTACTTCTTCTGCTTTATAGGTAAGATAGTAAGGATCTACACCTATACAGTGCCCACCTACTAATCCAGGTCTGAATGGCAAAAAGTTCCATTTAGTACCCGCAGCTTCAAGTACACTTAATGTATCTATGTCTAGCCTTTCGAAGATGAGTGATAATTCATTGACAAAAGCAATATTTAAATCCCGCTGGCAATTTTCAATCACCTTAGCAGCTTCAGCTACTTTTATAGATACGGCTTTGTATGTGCCTGCTGTGATAATAGATTTATATAACTGATCTACGACTTCTGCTATCTCTTCATTAGATCCACTGGTGACTTTTTGAATTTTAGTTATGGTATGTACTTTATCTCCGGGATTAATTCGCTCTGGAGAATATCCACAAAAGAAATCTTCGTTATACGTTAATCCACTACCTTTCTCTAAAATAGGGACACAAATCTCCTCTGTACATCCTGGGAATACCGTAGATTCATAGACAACTATGTCACCTTTTTTCAACACTTTAGAAATAGTATCACTTGATTTCTCTAAAGGTGTAAGATCAGGACGCTTGTTTTTATCTATGGGAGTAGGTACGGTGACTATGAAAATGTCACAGTCTTTCAGGATATCTAAGCTTGTGGAGTAAGTCAATTTAGATGCTAGCGTTAAGTTCTCTAGCTCAACCTCCAAAGTAGAATCCTCTCCTCTAAGAAGCTCGGCTACACGTGATTGATTGATATCAAATCCTACAGTTTCATACTGTTTTCCAAATTCAACTGCTAAGGGTAAACCAACGTACCCTAAACCGATTATGGCGATTTTTTTATCTAGTAAATTCAATGTTCTATTAATTTGCTGCAAATATCCAAAATAAAAGAGGAACACCCTACACTAAAAGTTAAAAATACGCACAATCAGTACTCATTTAAGCTTTTCGAAAACCTGATAGGGCAATTCTATTTTAATACTCTGACCCAAGGTATCAAAACTGACTAAGAAATGCTCTTTGTCATTTTGGCGGAGTATATCTCCTGTATGGCCAGCTAACGGGCCTTCAGTAATAAGCACCTGCTCGCCCAATTCAAATTGTTCTGGAGCATTTATACTCTCTAAGGAGTATCCTGAAGTCAGTATGATTTGTATGGTTTGTAGCTCTTTGTCTTTTACTACAGCATCTTCCATATTGTACCGCAGATACGCTACTACTCCTGGCACTTCCAATACTTTATCCCGCTGTGAAATCGTAGGTTTGACGAAGAGGTACCCATTAAACAACGGTACTTCTACCCACTTTTTACGGTCACTCCACTGGCTTAGTTTACGGTACAGCGGCAAGAAGTATTCAATCTCTAACTGCTCCAGTCTCAGAGCCGCTTTTTTCTCTTGTCTACTTGCTATGTAAACTACCTTCCACACATTCTTATCTTCCATCCGCTTGTACCTCAAAAAAGTCCATTCTCCAAAGTGGAGAATGGACTACTATATTATTTTCAATATTCTTATTTCACTCCATGCATTAGTTTTTTGAGCACAGGAGTAAGAAGCATGAGCACCACACCTGCACCTATAGGTATGAGTGTAAATATCAGGAAGAAATAGCTCATACTGTGACTTGCGACTATTTGATCAATCTGTCCACCTATAGCACCTGCAGCTTTATTTCCTAGACCTACAGCTATGTACCACAGTCCAAACATTAACCCTATTACTTTAGCTGGGACCAATTTAGATACATAAGAAAGTCCAACTGGAGACAATGTTAATTCTCCTAATGTGTGCAGAAGATAAGCAAAAATCAGCCATACAATACTCACAGACGCAGTCTGAGCACCTTGCGGTATACCTGCAGACCCATATGCAAGGACACCAAATCCCAATCCCAACAATACCAAACCTATACCAAACTTGATAGGAGCCGGAGGATTAAATCTACTTTCCCACACCTTAGCTATGAGGGGTGCAAAGGCTATGATAAAAAATGAATTTAATATTCCAAACCACGAAGCCGGAATTTCAGGTTCAGCTACATTCCACTGCTGTATCAACATCCAAATAACAATGGCCCAGATAATAGCAAATGACGTTCCTAAAAACAGGTTTGAAGTAAAGTACTTACTGAATGTTATCTTGAACAGTTTAAATAAAACATACGTTATTATTATAAGCGGAACTACCGTAAGTATAGTGTTTGCTATACGAAATGTATTAGCAGCAGCACCTTCCAATATTCTGTTGGTATAATCCTTAGCAAATATGGTCATGGAGCCTCCAGCCTGCTCGAAACACGCCCAAAAGAAGATCGTAAATATAGCAAGTATCCCTACTACGATATATCTATCTCTCTGCACAGAAGGAGTTACAACCTCCGCTTCTGGTATTTTCACTTTAGAAATATCTCCTCCAATATCCTCCACAGCATCTGCCAGATCAAATTCAGCTGCTGCTTTAGGTCCAAGACCTATTTCTCCAAATATTCCTTGGGCAAACCAAAACTGTAGCATACCAAAAAACATAAAGATACCTGCCAAACCGAATCCCCAATGCCATCCTTGTGTTTCTCCTACATATCCACAGAGCATAATTCCCAAGAAAGCTCCTGCATTTACACCCATATAAAATATGGTAAAGGCACCGTCTTTTTTATCCTGAGCATTTTTATATACCCCATTTATAATAGATGTGATATTCGGCTTAAAAAGTCCATTACCAGCTACCAAAAGCCCTATACCTGCATATAACCCCCAGGGAGTATCAAGAGCCATAGATGCATGTCCTAGAGTCATAATCAAGGCTCCTATAGCCACGGCCCAGCGATAGCCTAACAGCTTATCAGCTAAAAGACCTCCTATGATAGGTGTGAAATAAACTAGCATAGTATACGTACCGTATAGTCCTAGCGCTTCTTCCCTACTCCAGGCCCATCCACCTTCCATAAGACTAGAAGTAAGAAACAATACAAGTAACGCTCTCATACCGTAGTATGAAAATCTTTCCCACATTTCTGTGAAGAAAAGAATGAACAACCCACTCGGATGTCCCATTAGAAGCTTTCGGTTCATTTCAGAACCCTCGAATCTATATGTTTTTGTTTCTGACATACGATTGATGTTATTCTGGTTTAACGGTATCTGCTAGTTCAAAGCCTTCAGCTTCTTCGTGACTTAAGCCTTCTTTATCTTCTACTCCGTGAGTTAGTTTCTCCAATTGCTTTCTTAACAATAGCATCAGCATTCCGAAAACAACACAAAAAATAGCTATTCCTGTAAATATTTTGAATTCTCCGAGACTTTCGGACCACTCACCTAACAGGCCAGCTAGCTTACTACCAAAACCTGTCATAGCAAAATAAACCCCCATTATAATGGATGCGTACTTAAGCGGAGCAAGTTTAGTAATGAATGATAATGCAACAGGAGACAAACAAAGTTCGCCAATAGTATGGAATAAATATGCAAGAACAAGCCAGTACATTGCTGATTCTCCCGTATTTTCAAATTGTATAGTAGCACCCGTCATAAAAAAGAAACCAGCACCCATTATTATGAGTCCTACAATCATTTTAAACAATGAACTGGATACTTTCCCTTTCAACTTACGATTAGCCCAAAATAAAGCAATGGATGTTCCAAAGAAAATAATAAACATAGCATTGATAGACTGGAATACCGAAGCTGGAATTTCAAAACCCCATAATACCCTATCCGTATTATCCGCTGTGTATATACTCATAAGACCACCTGCTTGTTCAAATGCTCCCCAGAATACAATTACCAGTAAAAATGATATAAATAGTACACCCACTCTATCCTTCTCTATTTTTGACAAAGGTCTTTGTGAAGCTGCTCTTTCTTCTTTATTTTTGGATTCACCTATATAATTTCCAACGTGTAACAAATATTTTTGACCATACATAAATACAGCTAAACCAAGAAGCATACCTATGCCTGCGAGTCCAAAGCCATAATGCCATCCGTGAACCTCTCCAACGTAGCCCACAATAAGACTAGATAAAAAGGCACCTAAATTGATACCTATATAAAATATAGTAAACCCTTTATCTCTTCTAATATCACCTTGCTTATACAAGCCACCTACCATAGTTGATATATTAGGCTTCAGCATTCCTACACCTAATACGATAAGTACTAGACCTGTGTAAAAAGCCCACATCTCTTCTACTGCTAATATTCCATGACCTGCAACTAGAAGCACACATCCAACCATAACAGACTTACGCTGCCCCAAAATTTTATCAGCTATAATGCCACCAGGTATCGACATCACGTACACCATCATCGTGTACCAGCCATACAAAGCAAGAGCCTCACCATTGGACCAACCCAATCCGGGATTTTTTTCAGCAACTTCCGTTATTAAATATAATACTAAGATTGCTCGCATCCCATAATATGAAAATCGCTCCCACATTTCGGTAAAAAATAATACAAAAAGACCTATTGGATGTCCAAATAACTCTTTATTGATTGCTACGTTTGTTGACATATTTCTTGATTTAATTTTGATTTAATTTCGGTAAAAATAGAATTTATAATGGAAAATGAAAGGCTTACAGATTTTCTAAAACAAAATTGGTCATCTTGTTATACAAATGCAGTCTCGTGTACCCTCCATAAATTCCATGATTTTTATTCGGGTAGAATTCTGAGTCAAATGGGATATTATTCTTTATCAACTCATCTATCATCATCACTGAATTCTCAAAATGCACATTATCATCTCCAGTGCCATGCACTATGAGATACTTGCCTTTTATATCTTTTACAAAATTGATAGGCGAATTAGTGTCGTACCCATCTGCATTGTCTTGTGGTAATCCCATATACCGCTCTGTATAGATATTGTCATAGAACCTCCAGTTGGTTACGGGTGCTATGGCTATTGCCATTTTAAATACCTCATTTCCTTTGGCCAGTGCCAAACTACTCATATATCCTCCATAGCTCCATCCCCAGATTCCCACTCTAGTAGCATCTATATACGAAAGCTCTCCGAGTACCTTAGCTGCTGCTATTTGATCTTCGGTCTCATACTTACCCAGTTGCTCATACGTCATTTTCTTAAACTCCTCTCCCCTTGCTCCTGTGCCTCTATTATCTACAGATACGACTATCACTCCGTGCTTATTAGCCAGCATCTGATGCCAATAGTAATTACTATATCCAAAGCTATTTTTTACTGTCTGAGATCCTGGACCACCGTACACGTGCATGAGCATAGGATACGTGGTAGAATCATTAAAATTAGCAGGCTTGATCATATAATAATTCAATTCTACCCCATTAACTTCCAGCTTATCAAAGGCAATTTCGCCCATATTAAATGTACTGTTTCTAGCTACAAAATCTGCATTATCTTCTACTACTCTTACGGTCTCCCAAGCCTTATTTTTGATCGTGTATGTGTGCGGCTTAGTAGCAGAAGTGTATGAATGTAACGCTACCGAGCAGTCTTGACTAAACTCTGCGGTGTGCCATCCTTCTTCCGTAGTAAGTTGTTTTTTATTTTCTCCTTGAAAATTAATACTGTAAATATGTCTCTCCGTAGGTCCCACTTCAGTAGACGTAAAATAGATCAATTCATTGGCTTGATCTATGGCAAGCACATTATCTACTTCCCACTCTCCTTTGGTAATCTGATAGATCTGTGGACCGTCTACCTTATGAAAGTAGAGGTGCTTGTAACCGTCAGACTCACTGCTCACTATCATATGCTTACCGTCCTTGAGAAAATAGATATCATCCGTGATATCTACATAATACTTAGACGCCTCCTCTAATGCAGGCTCTACAGCAGTACCAGTCACCATCAGCAGCTCCCACTTATTCTGAAGTCTATTGAGTCGCTGTACAGAGAGTACATTAGGATCTTTGGTCCACTGGATACGAGGCAGATACTGATCATTTTCACTTCCTAGCTCTATTTTTTTATATTTACTCTTGACAGCATCTGCTATATACACCTCTACTACACTGTTGGCTTCCCCAGCTTTAGGGTATTTAAACTTATAAAAATCTGGATATAAATTACCATACGTAGTCATCTGCCACTGCTTCACAGCACTTTCATCAAATCGGTAATACGCTAGCTTAGTGCCATCTGCATTCCATTCGAATCCCTTACTCATACCAAACTCCTCTTCATACACCCAGTCTACAGCTCCATTTATAATACTATTATATGCTCCATCTTTAGTGATTCTTTTGGTTTTACCTTTCACAAGGTCAAGGATATACAAATCATTATCTTTAACATAGGCTACCTTATCTCCCGTAGGACTTAGCGTAGGATACCGCACGCCTTCACTTTTTCCGAGCTGTATATTCCCAACCAGATCAAATACCCGAAAGTCTCCTACTGTGGAGTGACGGTAAATCGCTTTTGAATTATAATAGAGTAAAATAATACTTTGGTCGTTGTTAAAATGATAATCATCAAAACTTATTTTGTCGCCTCTAAAAACATCTTTGGCATTGATAATCTCTTTAGTCTTGTCACCTGAAGCGTAGTAATATGCATTGATAACAGAAAACTCCTCCGCGTTTTGTTCTAGTACGCTATAGGACTTCCCGTCATTCATACTTTCGAATCCAGTGATGGTTTTGGGGTAAAAAGTACTGCTTGCCCAGATGTCAGTGAGTGCTATGTCTCGATTCTGACTGTATGTGAATAGGGTACTGCTAACTAGTAATAAAAAAAGTGTGTTTCTCATCCTTCTGATAAATTTGCTTCAATAATAATGGAATATTAAAATGGAATGGATAGAAGAGTTAAAAGAGTGTGCAATTATTTTTTCTATTTTAAAATTTTGTTAGCCTCAGAACTACATCCTGAATAACAGATATAACCACTTCCATAGCGAGCGTATGCTACCGTAGTATCTAAGTAATGAAATTTCTACAGAATTAGCTCTGAGTCTGTAGTCCCATACTTCGGAGTCCAGTCTGCTGGGCATAGCTCATATCCAAAATGAAAAAACACAAAAAATAGGAACACATAATTTTTCACTGTTCAAATTTACTAAATACCTGAGTTTGATTATTCTTTAGCGTTACAGATCTTCATAAAATAGGAGAGATGAGAAGTTTTAGCCCAGATATAGCGAGCTATGCCAGGATAAAACAACTATGATGACAAGGTCTGAAGGATAAAACCGGTCGATTACATATCAAATACTAATCGAGCTCCTTTAGACTTGTAAGCATCCTAAAGATTGAGAAAAATAGTCCCTAGTCTCGTTTTTTTATACTAAGCTCTGAATCATTTTATATTACTTTGCCAGAACCAAATAATCACCTCTGAAATGGACTGGATAGAGCATCTTAAAAAAAAAGTAGATAAAAATATACTTTTCACTAATGAGCTAGAATTGGCAAACTATGCCAGTGACTACACAGAAGATTTAGTGCACTTACCTCAGGTAGTAGCTAAGCCTACTTCGGTAGAGCAAATATCTCTAATTTTAAAATTCTGTACAGATAATAAAATTCCAGTGACACCGCGTGGTGCTGGCACTGGACTAAGTGGTGGCAGCTTACCTGTAGATGGCGGTATATCCCTTTCTATGGAAAACTTTAACAAAATAGTAGAAATAGACGAGGATAATTTTCAGGCTACGGTAGAAAGCGGTGTGATTAATGAAGCATTTCAACAAGCAGTAAAAGCCAAAGGATTATTTTATCCGCCAGACCCAGCGAGTAAGGGAAGTTGTTTTCTAGGAGGTAACATAGCCCACAGTAGCGGAGGTCCCAAAGCTCTAAAATATGGTACTACTAAGGATTATGTACTAAATCTAGAAGTAGTACTGCCTACCGGAGAAATCATATGGACAGGTTCTGATACACTAAAAAATAGTACTGGATATAATCTCACACAACTGATGATAGGCAGTGAAGGCACACTGGGCGTAGTCACTAAAATAGTATTTAGACTACTTCCTTTACCCAAACACGATCTTCTCATGCTGGCTAAATTCGACTCTATACAAGATGCCTGTAATGCGGTACCACAGCTTTTTATAGCTGGCACAAGTCCCAGTGCTTTGGAATTTATGGAGCGGAGTGCAGTACAATATGTGGAGAAACATGGTGGCCTTTCCCCTGACTCCTCTTCGAAGGAAACAGAAGATATGACACAAGCATATCTCCTTATAGAAGTAGATGGCAACGATATAAATAATCTGTTTAGCCAATGTGAATTAATAAATGAAGTATTGGAAACCAATAATGCGAGTGAAGTACAGTTTGCCGATACGGCAGAACAAAAAGAAAAACTCTGGAAGATCCGCCGAAGTATAGGCGAAATGGTAAAAGCACACAGTATCTATAAGGAAGAAGACGCTGTAGTAAAACGTGCTCACCTACCCGAACTAATGAAAGGCACCAAGGCTCTAGGACAAGAGTACGGTTTTGAAAGTGTCTGCTACGGACATGCGGGTGATGGTAATCTGCACATCAATATCCTAAAGGGAGAACTTACTGATGAGGAATGGAATGGGCCACATCTAGAAGAAGCTATTCGTAAAATATTCCGCCTATGCAAAAAGCTAGGAGGTACGATCAGTGGAGAGCATGGCATAGGTCTCGTTCAAAAAAAATATATGAACGAAGTACTAGACCCCATTCACTTTACACTGATGAAAGGAATCAAAAAAACTTTTGACCCAAGTGGTATACTAAATCCAAAAAAGATTTGGGAATAATACAGACTGTATACATTAAAGTTCTCCTAAAGACAGATTTTTTTACAGCAGCTTCACAGTCATAAAAACAGCATGTCTGAAGCTGTTGCGAGGTTACAATAGCTTTTATCCTGAGTGCAGTCTAAGGAACTGTCTCCAAGTAAACAGAGGCTTCGTTTTTTCAACTCGAACTAGCTCAATACAATTTTATTTTTCAATAATTCATTTGGTGTTAGTTGTCTACCTAGAAATGACTGAGACTGATTCCAATTTTCAATTGCTCATTCTCTAATTCATTTGGTAGTATCCTCGGATATAAAACGAAAATTATTTTTGACACAAATGCAACACATCGGATGACTAACGGCTCTTCTTCTTAAATAATCGACTCTGTAATAAAAGTATTGGTCTGTATTTAGATTACATACAATTGGCAGACGGATCTGAAATCAGACGAAAATTACTAAGAAATAGATAACTCTATCTTACTTAAATTACAGAAAAAAGCGGCTCATTGAGCCGCTTTTTTACTTTTTATAGTATGGAGTATTATTCACTCTTATCCATTATTGAAAATGAACTTCTTGCCCTTTACATCAAATTTAATAACTGAATCAGCGGCAATTTTTCCAGATAATATATCTTTACTCAACTCATTTAAGACTTCTCGCTGCATAGCTCTTTTGAGCGGTCGTGCTCCAAACTGTGGGTCATATCCTATCTCACTAAGCCAGTCCAACGCTTCATTACTCGCTGTAATTTCTATGCCCTGTGCTTTTAGCATTTTCTGTAATCCTGTGAATTGGATATCTACAATGCCTCTTATGTTTTCACGTGTTAACGGCTTAAACATCATAATCTCATCGATGCGATTCAAAAACTCAGGACGAATAGATTTTTTGAGTAATTCAAAGACATCTACCTTCGTTTTAGCTTCTATCTCCTCTGCGTTTGTTTCCGTTATTTCACTAAAACGCTCTTGGATCAAGTGACTGCCGATGTTACTCGTCATGATCACTATGGTATTCTTAAAATTCGCAAGACGTCCTTTATTATCCGTCAGTCTACCATCATCTAAGACTTGTAGCAAGATATTGAACACGTCTGGATGAGCTTTTTCTATTTCATCTAGTAAAATAACAGAGTACGGCTTACGTCTCACGGCTTCTGTCAACTGTCCACCTTCATCATACCCCACATACCCTGGAGGAGCTCCTATTAATCGGCTAACGGTATGCTTCTCTTGGTATTCACTCATATCTATACGCACCAAGGCATCGTCTTTATTGAACAGGTATTCTGCTAAGGCTTTAGCCAGTTCTGTCTTACCCACTCCAGTAGTACCTAAGAATATAAATGAGCCTATGGGTTTATTGGGATCCGAAAGACCTGCTCTACTCCTGCGTATAGCGTCAGATATAGCTCCTATAGCATCTACTTGACCTACTACCCGTTTATGTAGTTCATCTTCTAAATGAAGTAATTTCTCTCGCTCACTCTGGAGCATGCTCTGAACAGGAATCCCAGTCCACTTGCTGACTACCTCTGCTATGTCTTCACTCGTTACTTCTTCTTTTACCAGGCTACTATTCTCCTGACGTTCTAGTAGTTCTACTTTTAGTTTTTCGAGTTTTTCCTCTGCTTCTTTTATTTTCCCATACCGAATCTCAGCTACCTTACCAAAATCTCCCGCTCGCTCTGCACGATCTGCTTCTGTACGGAAGGCTTCTATTTCCTTCTTTTTAGTCTGTATACCATCTACTACGGCCTTTTCCTCTTGCCATTTAGCTTTCATCTGATTACGCTCTTCAGATAGATTGGCTATTTCTTTATTCAAAACAGAGAGTTTTTTCTCATCCTTCTCTCTTTTGATTGCTTCACGCTCTATTTCGAGCTGCATAATCTTGCGTTCTATCTCATCTAGTTCCTCGGGTACAGAGTCTATCTCTAGTCTCAGCTTAGCAGCGGACTCATCCATAAGGTCAATGGCCTTATCAGGCAAAAATCGATCAGAAATATAACGTTGGGATAGCTCTACAGCTGCTATTACAGCTTCGTCTTTGATCCTTACCTTGTGATGCACTTCATACTTTTCTTTGATACCACGCAGTATGGAAATAGCATCTTCTGCACTTGGCTCATCTACCAGTACTTTTTGAAAACGACGTTCTAATGCTTTATCCTTTTCAATGTACTTCTGATACTCGGCGAGTGTAGTAGCTCCTATGGCTTTCAACTCTCCACGAGCCAGAGCAGGCTTTAATATATTGGCAGCATCCATGGCTCCTTCTCCACTACCTCCTGCTCCTACCAGCGTATGTATCTCATCTATAAAGAGTACTATCTCACCATCCGCAGAGGTTACTTCTTTTATTACCGCTTTTAGTCGCTCTTCAAATTCACCTTTGTATTTAGCACCCGCTATGAGCGAACCCATATCCAGACTATAAATCTGCTTGGATTTTAAGTTTTCAGGCACATCCCCACTTATAATTCGATGAGCTAATCCTTCAGCTATAGCCGTCTTACCCACTCCCGGCTCTCCTACCAGTATGGGGTTATTCTTTGTACGTCTACTTAATATTTGTAATACTCTACGTATCTCATCGTCACGCCCTATTACCGGATCTAGTTTCCCACTTTTAGCTTCATTATTCAGGTTACGAGCATACTTATTTAGCGAGTTATACTGCTCCTCGGCACTATTGCTAGTGGCTCTGCTCCCGCCTCTTAGCTCTTTGAAAGCTTTAACTACGTCTTTTTTAGATACTCCTGCATCTTGAAGTAGGTTACCTACTTGATCTTTGCTTTCTATGATAGCTAAAAATATATGCTCTATAGTGACAAACTCATCGTCAAACTCCTTGAGGTAGGTATTGGCTTTAACAAGGGTTTGCTGACTAGCATTGCTTAGGTACTGACTACCGCCACCACTCACTTTAGGATAGCTCTGGAGTATTCCGTCTAGTGCTTGCTCTATACGCTGCGTGTTGGCATTTACTTTCTTTAGAGCAAACGAAATCACTTCTTCATCTACTGTAAATAATGCTTTTAATATATGCCCTGTTTCTATGGCTTGCTGCTGGCCTATCATCGCCAGTTCTTGTGCTTTTTGTAGAGCTTCTTGGCTTTTTATTGTAAAATTTTTAGTATCCATTTTTTTTAGTATTGAGATAGGAGAGGTTAGATGTGAGAATTGTTCTCTGCCAACGTCATATCTGGTTCAAGCAGAGTACTTCAATACGCTAACCACATTGACTATTCCGTCGGAATGTCTTCAAATATCTAGTAATCTTTTGAACTGTAAGCCATTATGACACAAATAATATCGATAAACACTCAAAGTCAAGTCAAAATGACGCTCAGTTGCGAGAGTAAAGCATAAGCGATAATTGCACTGAAACCAGTTTGTACACCCTACGTGCATATACTTTACTCTACTATAAAAATGGTATCACTTCAGCAAGCACGTTTACCATAAAATGCATATTATACTATTCTTTTTATATTATTTTACCTATATTCGCATACTATAATATGCTAAATAACACTGCCACTATAAAAGAAACGAAGCTCCAGTTTGGAAAACTGGTAAAGGTATTACGCAAACGAGAAAGCATATCGCAAATAGAGCTTGCTGAGTTACTAGACCTCTCCCGTATTACCATACAAAACTTAGAATCGGGCAAAAACTTTACCATAGACACCTTACTCAAAGTAGCTCAACACTTTAATCTCTTGGATAAGCTGAATGAGCTATTGACCCAACAGATTAGTGATAGTAAAAAAATAGATTCACTGTACTGATATGGCAAAAAACAACCTCATAGACGTATACTGCTTTGGTATAGAAATAGGCAAAATAGGATTAGATGAAAATGAGAGCAAGTCGTTTTTTCAATTCAATCCCGAGTTTTTAGCCGAAAACAAATACCCCAATCTATTTCCAAATACGGGGAGTATACGCCGAGTACCCCAAACACAAGTTTTCAGCCAATACAACAATGAGGTTTTCAAAGGATTACCACCACAAATAGCGGATTCACTTCCCGATATGTTTGGAAACATCCTTTTTATGACTTGGTTAGAATCTAGCCATAATGACCTCAAAAAGATAAATGCATTGCAACAACTCGCCTATATAGGCAATAGAGGAATGGGTGCTTTAGAGTACAGACCAAGCATAGACATACCTGCACATACAAGCATAGACTTAAACGAAATAACCGAAGTCCTGAAAGCAGTATTGGATACCAAAAATGCAACTCAAGCTACTCAGCTAAATAATCAAGGTCTTATCAATATTTTCAAAATAGGAACATCTGCTGGAGGAGCTAGACCCAAAATTTTAATATCTGAGCATAAACAAACGGGAGAAATAATCCCGGGAGACATCGCGTATTCCGATGCGTACAATCACTATATCGTAAAACTGGACCTTGACGAACTAGGCTACAAAAGGGAAGTCATAGAGTACTGCTACTACCTTACCGCAAGGCACATAGCTATACGGATGATGCCCTCCAAAATCATAGACCACAAACACTTTGCAACACTACGCTACGATAGACAAGAGGGCAAAAAGAAGCATATACTCACAGCTACTGGACTTACAGGATGGAGTTTTAAAGATCCGGATATTTCTAGCTATGAAAATCTTTTTGACTTAGCATTATTTCTAAAAACACCCCACGCTGAAGTACAAGAACTCTTTAAACGTATGGTTTTCAATGTGGTATTTAGCAATACCGACGACCACTTAAAAAATCACTCCTTTGCTTACAATGAGGCTAATGACAAATGGAATATGACTCCTGCGTATGACCTTACCTACTCGCTAAATCCATTGATTAACTATAAACGTACTAGCAGAGCTTTATCTATCAATACCAAAAGAGTAGACATCTCACTTGCTGATGTACTGACCATAGCAGACAAATACACCATAAAAAATCCAAAAGGAATAATAGAAAAGGTACAATCTGCAATTGTTCAGTGGGAACAGTTTATGCAGGAACACAAGATTCCTTCTGATATCATAAAAAGTATACAAGCAGATTTCAGTACTTTGAAATAAATGACAAGTTTTAACATTCTCCAATGCTCAAATAAATATCTGTAATTAGCATATTCCAAAACTGCGTGCCCTTGGTGTGTTTTTTGGTATTAGAAGCATTCTTCATTAAATTTGGATATAAAATTATGAAATTAAAAATTCAAACAATCTTGGCTCTATTACTCGCCACGTTGTTTTTTTCCTCTTTTACAGAAAAACCTGAGCCATATATACCGTCAGTACCTAGCTACAATACTGCCTATAATTATTTTCCAAGTGAGGACAACTACCAGTGGCAATACATAGAAAAATCTACCGATAAGAACGGGACCATTACAAATGAACGCACTATTACAGCTGTGTATGATAAAACCACCAATCAAATCAACTACTCCAACACTAGTTATTCAAACTGGTATAACTCCGGTAGCAGATTAATCTGCTGTAATGGCAGCACACTCATAGATTACAAACAGCTAGATTGCAATGGAGACTCTGTTCTCATAAGAGAAGAGAATTTGAAAAACGGTACTTTCAATACCTTTATACGAACGTACCAATTTTGTAAAACAGAGACACTATACGTTAAAGGATATGAGAATAGAGCTTGCATTAAAACACTTCAACTAAATACATTTGATGACGGGAGTACGCTAGTGATAGAAAGATACTTTGGTTTTGGAGTAGGACTTATTTATGAAAAACAAGTGAGTTATGATGTAGACGAATTAATAGAAAGTATGACCACGAAAGAGCTCGTTTCTCATCAATTTTGAGTCAGGTATACTACCTTTGCCTGACAATGAATCCATTTTTTGAATCATACGATACTACATTTGGGACTATCCCATTTAAGATGTAAACAATATTTGATCCTTGAATAAGCACAAAAAACATATCATTCTTTGCTTATTGCTATTCTCATTCTACTTATTCTTCTCTGGAATAATTAGACATGACCGACAAATAAAACAACACATTACCTATGGTCAAAATGTATCTTTTAATTGTGTTGGAGAGATTTATCATTTAGGTAAATTTCAACAATCAGTTGTTCTGATAGACAGCAATCACATTCTCTGCACCGCACATGCATTTATGTTTGGCAGCGGACCTAGTAGATTTGACAGTTTATTCATACCAGAGGTAAACAAATGGGTGTATGGTAATGTATCTGACACTATAGCCTTAGGAAACGTAAAAGACTTTAAAGTCAAAATTGGCCGACACACTGCTAAAATCAGTTCTATTACAGTGCACGAAAATTATCTAAAAGCAGGAACTTACAGAGATAAATATGGGATTCATTCTGGGGTTGGATTTCAATACGACATTGCAATAGCGACTTTATGTAATCCTATTCTAGATATAAGACCTGCGGAATTACATAAGGAGGAAGTGACAATAGGGAAAAAAGGTATTTTTTGTGGGTATGGAGATGTGGAAAAAGCAAATGAGGTAGAGAAAAATAATCGATTTAGAAAACGAAGAAAACTAGGAGGTGAAAACATTATCGACTCTATAGAACATTTTAAAGAGGATACAAATTATCAAGTATTACGAATAGACTTTGATAGTCCTACTGATAGCAAAAGAAACAGATTTGGTTCATCTGAAGCTCTAGAGCTAGAATATATGCCAAGCGGAGGAGACTGCGGGAGCGGTGTGTTCATTCAAACACAGAACGGACTGAGGCTTGCGGGCCTTTGTGCAGCACTAGATTCACCGTATGAATATTTCACCTACGGTATTCCATTTAAAGAATATTATGGCTATACCGCTTCCTACTTAAGCTTAGCCTCCTTTTCAGATTGGATAGAAAAAAATAGGTAATTGGATGTAATACTACCATCCCTTAACTTCGCCCCGTTAATGAATCCATTTTTCGAAACATACGATACCATATTTGGGACTATCCCATTTACCAAAATAAACATAACGCACTACGTACCCGCAGTAAGTAAAGGCATAGAAGAAGCCAAAGCTGAGGTAGATGCAATAGTGAGCAATGCTGATGCCCCTACTTTTACCAATACCATAGGAGCTCTAGAAGACAGTGGTGAAACGCTTACCAAGGTGACTTCTGCCTTCTTTAATCTGAACTCTGCAGAGACCAGTGACGAGATGCAAGCCATAGCCCAAGAGATAAGTCCTCTGCTCACGGCTCACGGAAACGAAGTAGCAATGAACGCTGGATTATTTGCCAAAGTAAAAGCCGTTTTTGAAGGAGATCAAAGCAACCTCACCACCGAACAAAAAACGCTACTCGAAAAAAGCTACAAGGGATTTGCAAGAAACGGTGCTAATCTGAATGAGGCGGATAAAGAGACACTGAAAGTCATCGACGCTCAAAAATCAAAACTTTCACTCACCTTCGGAGAAAATGTGCTAAAAGAAAGCAATGCTTTCCAGATGCATCTTACCGATGAGGCTGACCTAGATGGATTACCGGACGGAATCAAAGAAGCGGCTGCAGCAGAGTATAAGATTAAGTCTAAATCTAAAGAAGAATCTGACGACTCGTCTGACAATTGGGTATTCACCCTAGACTACCCCAGCTACATCCCTTTTATGACGTACAGTACCCGCAGAGACTTACGACAGAAGATGCACAGAGCCTTTGGGAGTAAAGGTTTTCAGGATAACGAGAACAATAACGAAGAAGTAATACAAGAACTGGTAAGCCTGCGGGCGGAACGAGCAGCACTACTAGGCTATGAAAGTCACGCTCACTATGTACTAGAGGAGCGAATGACAAAGTCGCCAAGTGTTGTGTTTGACTTCTTAGATAACATACAGGAGAAAGCACTTCCTTTTGCTAAAAAAGAATTTGAAGAACTATCTGCTTATGCAAAAAAACTGGACGGAATAGATCAACTACAAAAGTGGGATTCGGGTTATTACTCCGAGAAACTAAAGAAAGAGAAATTTGCTATAGACGATGAGTTACTCCGCCCCTACTTTCAGCTAGAAAAAGTAACTGACGGAGTATTCACTACTGCTCAAAAACTCTTTGGCATTACCTTTCATAAACGTACAGATATAGACACCTACCACGCCGAAGTAGTGACCTACGAGGTAAAAGACGAAAACGACAAACACTTGGCAATATTCTATGCTGACTTTTTCCCAAGAGCAGGCAAACGCCAAGGTGCTTGGATGACCAGTTTCCGCAGCCAAAAAATCACTTCAGAGGGCGACCAGCGTCCGCACGTGAGCATCGTATGCAACTTTACCAAACCCACTGAGACTAAGCCGTCTCTACTTACTTTTAATGAAGTGACTACACTTTTTCACGAGTTTGGACACGCACTGCACGGGATGCTAGCCAAAGGCACCTACTCCAGCTTGAGTGGTACAAGTGTATTTTGGGATTTCGTAGAGCTCCCTAGCCAACTGATGGAAAACTGGTGCTATGAGAAAGACTGCCTAGACCTATTTGCTAAGCACTACGAAACTGGAGAAGCTATCCCTGCGGAGTACATCGATAAAATCAAGAAATCTGCCAACTTCATGGCCGGAATGGGAACCATACGCCAAGTAGGTTTGGGTAAGATAGATATGGGATGGCACAGTATTGGTCACACTGAGCGTAGTCGAAGTGCAACCAATACTGCCACTGAATTACACCCTTCGACTCCGCTCAGGATGACTTCAGTCAAAGCATTCGAAACCAAACAACTCGAAGGGCTAGACTTTTATCCAGAAGTGAAGGAAACGATGATAAGCACAAGCTTCTCACACATCTTCCAAGGTGGATACAGTAGCGGATACTACAGTTATAAGTGGGCAGAAGTACTAGATGCAGATGCATTCGAAGCATTTTTAGAAAAAGGAATTTTTGATAGAGAAACGGCCAAGAGCTTCCAAGAAAACATCCTCTCTGCCGGCGGTACAGAGCATCCGTCTGTTCTCTACAAACGTTTCAGAGGTAGAGATGCTAAGCCAGATGCGTTGCTGAAAAGGGCTGGGTTGGTTTGATCAAGTCTAAATTTAATTCTAAGATTAAATTGAAAGGTTTAAGGTTTAATACTAGAAAGAGTGAATTCTGTAGCTATTCCATAGTTCTTTCGAAGTCTTTTAACCAGTCTCAGCACGACGCTTAAGATAACTTGCTTATATAAGGATATATATATATTTGTGAAATGAGAAACATCTCCTCTCTTACATTGGCATTTTTCACCTTACTACTCTTTACGGAATGTAAGAAAGAGGAGATAACTTCAGACGTTCAGTTTTTATCGTATTCTTATTTCGGTAGTAATTGTTTTACTTATTTGTGGGACGAGTCTGATGAAATAGTACTTAGAGATAAAGAAGAATACGAAGCCTATTTTAGAAAACTTCTCAGAAGCAGTAACGACTGCTCTAATGTAGCACCAACCGAAATAGATTTTGATAAGTACACCCTAATAGGACATAGGACCAGCGGTGGTGGATGTGACGTAGACTATGAACGAAAAATAGAGCAAAAAGGAAACAAAGAAGTCACCTACCATATTACAGTCACGTATTCTGGATTATGCAAGATGCTTATTTCTGACATGAACTGGGCTTTGATACCGAAGATAAAGGATAGAACAGATGTCATTTTTGATGT
>Ga0222647_1000365_pt1 | contig 21797 bp, 18 predicted proteins | sample AntAcemetagen333_FD_179864 | JGI IMG/M metagenome (GOLD analysis project Ga0222647, IMG submission 179864) | Saline water microbial communities from Ace Lake, Antarctica - #333 | ecosystem: Environmental > Aquatic > Non-marine Saline and Alkaline > Saline | place: Antarctica: Ace Lake...
CGCGATAACTTGTTCTTCTATGCTGCGAGTAACCTCGTTTGTCTTTTTAATAGAGGTTCCTTGCGGGTACTCTATGTAAACGAGAATCTGGTTAGGTTGGTTCTCCGGAAAAAATTGAATTTCGGTACGACCGGTGGCTACGGACCAGCCAAAATATGCCGATAACACCCCAAAGAACATAAAAGTCATTCCCAATAAAAACACATACGGCTTGCGACCGCCTAAAGCATATTTTAAAAAGGATTCATATTTGTTATCCAGCCATACTAATGTAGTTTTTTGAAATTTAAGAGCGACGCGCTTTAAAAAGTATTTATAAATCCACAACATAGCAATGGTAAATAGCATTACAGACCCTAAACCGCTCACCACGCCACCTACAAAAATGATAAGAACACCTATGGCGCCCATAATGATTGTGGTTTTGATTAATGACTTATTGCTTATAATGCGCTGGTCTGTTTCCATAAATTGTGATACCAGCATCGAGTTCATAAATAAGGCCACAAAAAGCGAACTGCCCAGTACCACAGATAGGGTAATGGGAAAATAAATCATGAATTGGCCCATGATCCCAGGCCACAATCCTAGGGGCACAAATGCTGCCACGGTTGTAAGTGTAGAGATAATAATGGGCAGTGCAATCTCGCCTATACCTTGTTTAGCCGCCTGAATTCTGGGCATTTTTTCTTCGTCCATTAAACGATACACATTTTCGACAACTACAATGCCGTTATCTACAAGCATTCCCAAGCCCATGATCATGGCAAAGAGAATCATAGTGTTTAAGGTATATCCTAACAAATTAAGGATTACAAACGACATAAACATGGACATAGGGATAGCAAACCCCACAAACAAAGCGTTTCTAAATCCTAAAAAGAACATAAGAACACCCACCACAAGCGAAATACCAAAAATGATATTATTTACCAGCTCATCTACCTGGTTCAAGGTCTTGCTAGACGAGTCGTTAGATATGGTAATGGTCACATCTTGGGGTATCTTATTATTTTCTTGGGACTCTTTAACAAGTACTTTAATAGCGTCCGCAGCCTCAATCATGTTTTTGCCAGCGCGTTTTTTGACGTCCAGCATTACTACTTGCTCTTGGGACTCACGAGCATAGGTCGTTTTTTCTGTGTCTTTAAAATACACATCCGCAATGTCTTTTAAGTAGATAGCGCCTTTTTCGTTTTTAATAACAAAATCGTTAAGTGCCGCTGGCCGCTCTATCTCACCAATAATGCGTATGGTACGACGTTGCCCGCTAGACTCTAGATTTCCTGCACTTATGGTCGTGTTACCGCCGCGTATCGCGTTTATGACATCGTCAAAACTTACTTGGGCAGCCATCATTTTATAAATGTCCACAGCTACTTCTACCTCTTGATCTTGAGCACCACGTATGTCTGCTGCCTTAATTTGCGGCAAATCTTCTATATCATCTTGCAAGTACTCTGCAAATTCCTTCAATTTTTGAACTGGGTAGTCGCCTTTGAGATTAATGTTCATTATTGGAACTTCCTCACTTAGATTTAGTTCGAAAACGGCAGGAGTAACAGGCTGGTTATTAAAAGTAGGCCAGTCTTCGTTTGCACTTTCCTGATCTACCTGATCCTTAACTTTTTGCTTAGCTTCTTCCACAGAAATGCTTTCGTCAAATTCTACGGTAATAATTGAGTAGTCTTCTTGTGAGGAAGACGAGGTCTTCACCACATTAGAAAGGTTTTGCAACTCGTCTTCTAACGGATCTGTGATAAGACGCTCTACGTCTTCGCCTGTACTACCTGGGTAAATACTCGAGACGTATATCTTCGTTTCCTTAATCTCAGGGAAATCTTCTCGTGGCATCGCAAAGTATGCTGACAATCCAAAAAAGAGGAACATGGCAATCATCACGTAAATGATTGTCGGATTATCTATCGCCCAGGACGATATAAAAAATTCCTTTGTGCTTTTTTTAGCCATGATACTATTTTTTGATTTGAATGGTTTGGTCTTCTCTTACAGAACGTGCCCCTGCATTTATAACCTGCATACCTGACTCTAGACCAGACAATATTTCTATGGCATCGCCTTGTGCTCTACCTGTAGTAATGAGTTGTTTTTTTGCAACAAAGACATTGCTGCCTTCTTTTGCTTGTGCAATCATTACATATTGCTCACCATCTTGGTTTTCAGAAATTACGTTAAGTGGTACGAGTATTGCTTGTGGGTTTGTATAGTCTTTAATGCGCAGTTTTGCTGACAGGTTTGGCTTAATATTACCCTCTTTATTTGGAACGGGTATCTCAACGCTAAACGATCTATTTGCAGCATTAATCGTACTGCTCGCTACACGCACCTTGCTATTTAAAGTCTGGTTTAACACCGGTAAATTTACTTGCACTTCCGTACCTTGCTTTATGGCCGTAATGTAGTTCTCAGGGACCTCAACATTTACGTACATATCGCCTAGGTTTACTATTCTAAATAATTGAGAAGCCCCTGGGCTCACCACGCTACCTTGTTCTGTAATCACAGCATCTATAACACCTGAGAAAGGCGCATTTACGGTAGATTTCCCTAACTGCATGCGCATGGAGCTAATCGCTTTTTGCTGGGCTTCGTAACCGGCCTTTGCTTGCAGGTATTGTATTTCAGAACCTATTTTCTGGTTCCATAGGTTTTTCTGACGTTCAAAGGTCGTCTTTGCAAGCTGCGCCTGCACTTCCATTTGCTGTATTTGCATAGAAAGACCACCGTCGTCTATAGTTGCTAGGCGTTGTCCTTTTGAAACGCGTTGTCCTTCTTTTACAAAGACGCCCGTGAGTACGCCCGGCATTTCTGGATATACAATAACGTTTTGTTTAGTCTCCACGCTGCCTTGTAACTCTAGGTAGTGGTTAAAAACAGTGTCGTTTATCACAAATGTAGAAACAAGCGCGTTATTTTTATCGCCTGAATTTTTGTCTATAAACGCTTCTAGTAAGGTTATTTGCGCATCGAGTGCTGTTTTCTCTTGAAGCAGTTTTCCTCTTGCTGCCTTAATTTCTTTTAGGTTACCACCTTCTATAACTTGCTCTGCGCTGGGGTTGCCTCCACAAGAAACAATTAAAAGGGCGCTGAGTAGGATACTAAATTTTTTCATAATTAAATTGCTATTAAGTGTATTTAGTTCGTTGTGTTTGTAAATTGTGGCGTGTTGAGTATGGTCTCTAGGGTTGCTTTTTCGGTAATGAGCCTGTACATGCTTTGTAGGTATTGTGACTGTGTGCTGTACAACTGAGTTTGCGCCTGTCGCAGATCAAAACTTGTAGAAAGCCCTTCTTTGAATTTTATGCTGTTTTTGTTTTCGATGCGCTCTGCAAGTCGTAGGTTTTCTTTACTGGTCATGTAGTTATCCACGGCTGTTTTATAATTTGCCTGCGCCATTTCATAGTTGAGTCGTATTTCTTCTTGCGCTCTATAAAAATCTATAGTTGATTGGTCCCAGGCGAGTTTTGCTTTCGCAACGCTTGCTTTACGACCGAAGGAACTAAAAATAGGCACATTAAGACTAACCCCTGTGACAGACTGGGCAAACCATCTGGTGTTATTGTTTAAAAACCTAAAGTCATTACCAAAGGACTGCGCTCCTAAATCAACAAACCCCGACAAGCTAGGTAAGTACTTTGCACGCTCTAACTTATACTCTAACCTGCGTTGCTCTGTAAAATTAAAAGCAATCTGGTAATCGGTGTTTTTTTCTAAGTCCAGGGTTTCATTTACAATTGCTGGGGTCATGTTCATTAAAGCAAGAGCATCTAAATCTTCTGTAAGAATCAGATTGTTCACGAGTTCTATACCTAGTGCAAGTTTAAGCATGTCCAATGCAATGGCTTCCTGTCGCTGCGCGTTATTAAGCTGGTTTTCTAACTGACCCAGGGTAATTTTAAGTTGTTCTACGTTTTCTTCTTCGGTGAGCCCGTTTTCATAAATTTTTGTAGTCTCGCCCAAGTTTGTTTTTACCACATCGCGGTTGCTTTTAATAATAGCTATGTTCTCTTGGGTAAGCAAGACCGCACCGTAAGCGTTGATAATACCTTTGCGAACCTCCAATTTTGTTTTATTCTCGGCATTTCTAGAGAAGTCTATGAAGGTTTTAGAAGCCTCAAGTGCGACGATATAGGAACCGTCAAAGATGAGCTGTGTCAAAGTCGCATTTAAACTCATGCTTTGTTTAGGCGCAAATACAACAGGCACAAAAGTTCCGGGCTCACCGCCTGTAATCTCTCCAGGTAACGGGGTCACGGGTTGTATAATTTGGTACTGATAGTCCGCTCCGGCGTTAATTTGGGGTAGACCGGTAGCAGTGGTAATCCATTTTTGCTTGAGCGCTTTGGCTATTTCTGTTTTAGCGTTTAGAGCTTGGTAGTTGTTCTCGAGCCCGTGAGCAATGGCTTCTTCTAGGGTAAAAGAATAGCTTTGCGGTTGGGTTTGTTGGGAATACGCTTTCGCGAAAGCGAGCACCATAACAACCATAATCATATTGAATCTTTTGTGCATCTAATCGTGGTTAGAGTTAGTTAGTTTATGTAATATAATGCGTCCCGCTGGGGTAACAATACCGCGCAGGTGGTATTCTAAATACTCGTCATAAAGCTGGTTTACAGGAAACTCGCTCGTAGGAAAAAGATGTAAATCTTTAATGCCCTGTATCCCCACAAAATAAATTCTGGCGACAAAACCTATATCTAGCGTGTCCCTGTACAGACCCATTTTAATGCCTATTTGTATGTTTTTTGTGATACAATTTTGCATATACTCAAATTGCATCGCGTTTATCTTGCTATAAATGCGCGGATAAAATTTTTGTAACTGATGCATGGGCGATGTCTTGTCGCCCTTAAGACTGGTCATTACCCATTTTTTAATGTCATACAACTCTTCAATAGGGTTTATAGACTCGTCTATAATATGGTCTACGCCAGTACAAACAGTGTGGTAAATATGCAAAACGGCGTCTTCTACAAGCACTTCTTTGGTACTGTAATGACTGTAAAGCGTTTTTTTGCTCATGCCCAGTTGACCAGCAATCTCGTCCATAGTCACGCTTTTGAAGCCCAGGTCCAGGAACATTTCTGTAGATGCGTGTAGTATATGTTGCTTGATATCAGTCATGTGTTTTTTTACAGCGTGCAAAAATACGGTAGGAAACTTTAGATACAATAAAAGTTTCCTAAGTTTTTATAATTATTTAACATAAGACGCCTATTTCATGAGGCAGTACCGTTTCAGTGGTTATTTTTACAACATGGAAAATCTTACGCACCTTAGAACTACTTTTTTAGAACATCTTAAAAACCGTATTGTAGAGCAAGAGCCTACAGGCTTGTATGGACCGGTGCATTATATACTTGATTTAGGCGGTAAACGGCTGCGCCCATTGTTAACCTTAATGGTAGCTCACATGTATAAAGCGCCTGTTTCACTGGCTATGGACGCGGCACTCGCGGTAGAGGTTTTTCATAACTTTACCTTACTACATGACGATATTATGGACGCTGCGCATTTAAGGCGTGGTAAGGAAACGGTGCACGTAAAATGGAACCAGAATACAGGAATTTTAAGCGGCGACGCGATGCTTATAATGAGTTACAAGCTGTTAGAGACGTATGAGCCGGCAGTTTTTAAACAACTTATGATCTTGTTCTCACGAACCGCATTACAGGTTTGTGAAGGGCAGCAACACGACGTAGATTTTGAAACCAGAACAAACGTTACGGTCGCACAATACCTGCACATGATTTCTTATAAGACCAGCGTTCTTGTAGGTTGCGCCTTGCAAATGGGTGCGATTGTAGCCAGTGCATCGCCACAAGAACAAGAACGTATTTATGCTTACGGCCTGAATCTGGGTATTGCATTTCAACTTATGGACGACTATCTAGATGCTTATGGGGACCCAGAAACCTTCGGTAAAGAAGTAGGTGGCGATATACGCGAGAATAAGAAGACCTATTTATATCTTAAAAGCATAGAAAACGAAAGCTATAAACAACCGCTTTTAGACTTGTTTGCCATGGACCACGCCGGTATGAGTGAAGAACAAATCTCCGCAAAAAAAGACGCTGTAAAAATAATATTTAAAGAAAGCGGCGGTGTTCAAAAAACGTTAGATGCCATAGACCACTACACGCAACTCGCGATGGAAAACATAACAACTCTTGCCATAGACGATAACGCAAAACAACAGCTTAAAGACTTTTCATTAAAACTGATGAGCCGCGACAGTTAATGAGCGATATCCTGCCACAAATACAAGAGAAACTAGCCGAAAAGCAGCAATTTTTTGTGGTTTACAAGAATCAGGTAAATAAAGATTTAGAACGCTCGGGCTTTAAAGCAATAGACGCACAAGAACCTGAAGGCTTTTTAAAGGAGCTCATTGCTTTTTTAAACGAGGCCGTTAACGACAGCAATCCCAAACTACAGCAACTCTATTACCTCGCCGATGTCCAAGACCGTCATTTAGAGCACGGTATTATCCTGGGTTTTATTTATAGAGAATGGGTAAAGGTGCAGTTTAGGTTGCGGCAGTGAGGTTGGGGTTTTGGAATGTATAAATGAAGATATGAGATACGTCACTAAAAAAAACTCAAAAATATTAGGTTTTTTACTTTATTTTACCGTACTTCCTAATGTTAAAATCTTTTACTATGAACAAATTTTTCAAGGCGAGCCTACTAGCCATTGTATTTGTAGGAATGAGTAGTTTTAGCACAACAGAAGTTGAAGTAAGTTCACCCTGTGAGGATGAAGCATCATTTGTGTACTTTACAGTACAAGGCATTTTGCCTCGTACATCCCAAGCAGACTTGAATGAAATCTTTTCTCAAGTGTATTGGAACTGTGAGGCTAGAGAAAATCCCGAAGCTATCAATCCTACTAAGTAGCATGTTTAGACATAATTTAGCTTTTAAGTTGATTTACGTATTGACTTTATTTTCTACTCTTGGCTTTGCTCAAAATGAGCTTAGAGTAGATTATAAAACTGTCTTTACGGGTTTTAAAATTGATTCGACAAAAGAATTAAGCAGAGAGGAAAAAGTTCTAATAGACAGAACTTTGCGTATGATGCAGGACGCAATTAATGAACAAATCGTAACACTATACACAAAGCCAAATAATCAGTTCTTACTGATAGCAGAAAAAGAAATGGCTGTGGACGGTCAGTTTACATCAAATTTAGGGAGTGGATTAATAAAGCTACACTCTTATATTTATGGTATGAATGAGAATGTAGTTTTGGGTTATGATACGGGTAAGGAATATATTGTTAAATATGAAAATAGATTTGTTGAATGGACTGTAACTAACAATACAAAAGAAATACTCGGCTTTAAATGTTTTAAAGCAGTACCCAAATATTTACAAGATTATGAACAACGAGAACTGAATAGTTATCCCGCTGAAGTATGGTTTGCACCATCCATTAACAAACGTGGAGGCCCTTTTAAATACTCTAATTTACCAGGTCTCATTTTAGAGGTACACTCTGCTTATGCCACTATTACAGCCTCAAGCATTAAGGAAATTAAAGAAGATAAAACTGTTCCTCATATTGATAAAAGAATCGTCACAGAAATGCAGGCATACAAAAGCGCAAAAGCCATCGGTGCTGCTATTCAATCGAAAGTGAAGAAGTAAATAAACCACTTGATACAACATGATAATTTACTATAAACAGCGAGTAGCTTTATTAGTTGCTGTTTTTTTATTTGTGAATAATCTATGCGGACAGCAAGTAAAAATCGCAGGCATTATTATGAATGACTCATCGGTAGCCATTGAAAATGCTACTGTATACACAAAGGCTTTAGAGCACGAGGAAGGGCTGCTATTTTCAGTTACTGATGCGCAAGGAAGTTACAAACTAAAATTATCTAAAGAGAAATCATACCTATTAACTATTAGTCATTTAGGATATGATGAAATTATAGATACATTGTTTCTAAAAGAAGACACCATTAAGAACTATGTTTTAAAAGAAAGCACAGAATCGCTAGACGAGATCGTGTTGCGTAGAAAACTTGCTATCGAGGTAAAAAAAGACACGATAACCTATCAAGCAGATCGTTTTACCAATGGGAACGAACGTAAACTTAGAGATGTTTTAGATAAACTACCTGGCGTAGAGGTAGACCGCGAGGGAAATGTGAAAGTAAATGGTAAAGATGTCACCAAGCTCATGGTAGACGGCAAAGACTTTTTTAATGGTGACGAAAAACTAGGGGTTAATAATATCCCGGCAGATGCTATAGAGGAAATAGTCGCTCTGGATAATTACACCGCAATTCCGTGGCTCAAAGGTCTTGCAGACAGTGATCAACTTGCTTTAAATATTAAACTTAAAGAGGGTAAGCGCAATTTTGTTTTTGGCGATATTAAAGCTGGTGGTGGCATAAAAGAGCGTTATAAAGTTAATCCAGTTCTTTTTTATTACAGCCCACAAACTGCCGTAAACGTTATAGGGGATTTCAATAATACGGGAGTTAGGTCATTCACGACAAGCGATTATCTCAATTTTGAAATAGATGGAAGCACCTTGCTAAATAACATATCAAATATTACTGAAACGCTCAATGACCCGGTTGCACAATCCTTGTCTAACACTAACTTTAAGAACTTAGAAACTTTGTTTGCAGCTTTTAATGTGAATCACGATTTCAAATCTGGTTTAAATCTAACGGCATACACGATTAACAACCGCGACAGGCAAGATGTTCAAGAAGAATCTGAGATTAATTACCTCATTAATAATCCATTTACAGAGTCGCGCTCCAGTTTAAGTAACCAAAATTCTAATTTCACAGCAAATACGATTAAGTTAAATTATGCAACAAACAATGATTTAGATATTCTCGGAAGGGTTGATTTTAAAAATTTCAATGGAGATTTAAACAGACGCTTACAATCGTTTTCTGTTAATAATAACCAATTTAATAATTTAGATCAAAGCACAGGTGACTATACCCTATCACAGAAACTTAACATCAATAAAAGATTTAACGCAAAGCACATTTCAACTATAGAGAGTAGCTTAGTTAACCAAAAAAGAGATGGAAATGGCGAGAACACTTTTACAGAATCTATTTTTTCAGGATTAGTGCCTTTTATAAATCAACCTTCGAACATTTTTGATTTAAGGCAGTTGTCTACCAGCAGAACAGCTGCGTTTAATATAGCATTAAAGCACTACTACGTGATTAATGCCTCTACTCATTTATATCCCTTAGGTGGTTTTAGTACAACAAATATAAAATTTGAAAATACCGATTTTCAACTTTTAGACAGTGGTGAAGTTAATAGTTTTGAAAACCAAGGATTTAATAATAATCTAGATAGTAATTTAAATGACGCTTATCTGGGTGTAGAGTTAAAAAAGAAATTTGGAAATTACATTGTAAAGCCCGGAATTGTTACACATTTGTATGACTGGAATGCCACTCAATTTGATCAACGCATCGTAAATAATTCAAAATTGGTAGTGCTTCCCGAGCTGTCAATAGATTATGAACCTTCAAACTACCGAAAAATTAGGTTCAAATATCAAATGCAATCTAGTTTTGCAAATCCCAGAGAGTTCGCAAATAGGTTACGTATCAATACATTTAATCAAATTACGCAAGGAAATGAAAATCTAGAGAATTCGCTATATCATAATCTAAACTTAAGTTACAATTCTTTTAAGTTACTCGAAGGCACCATTTTTAATGCGTCCATTTCTTACAGTCATTTTCTAGAAGGAGTACGGAACAGTACAGCGATTCAAGGTATTAATCAAATTCAAACACTTATCAATACTAGTCTGCCAGAAAATAATTACCGTGCACGCCTTAAATACAGCAAGTCCATTTGGGGTCTTAAGTGGTCGTATGGTGGCAATGTGTATTTTAGCGATTACAAAAGAATCATAAATGAGTCACAACTTGCCTACAAGTCATTATTCACCACTAACAAAGTTGATGTTGCGACAAGGTTTAAAAAAGGGCCTAACTTTGAAATAGAAATAGGGCATCAGTTCAATTCAATTAACGGTGGCGGTATAGCTAATAATTTTGAAACATGGAATTCAACAGGTAGTTTTGAGGTACAGTTTTTAAAAAACGTTCTGTTTTTAACAAGCTATGATTTGACTTATTTTCAAAACAACAGTACGGGCCAGTCTGATAATTTTAATACCGTGGACGCATCGTTAGAATATTGGAAAAAGTCTAGCGCTTGGGATTTTAAGCTAGAGGTTACAAACCTTTTTAATAACGAAGTTAGACTTTCTAATAATATAACACAATTTCAATCTTCAGAAAACAGGCTGTTTGTGCAGCCTAGAATCTTATTACTATCTGTAGCTTATAAACTTTGATAAATCTCGCTTTCGCGAAAGCAAAAGACATTACAATTCGCGAAGCGTGCAAGACCGTCGCGCATAACGTAGCATTATCATAGGTTTTATTTGCATAATGGGTAAAAGGAGTAGTTTAGGTTGCGGCAGTGATTGTTGCTGTTCAACGTTTAAGGTTTCATGCTTTACGTAAAAGAACCGTGGTTTAACGATAATGTTTCGTTCTTTGTCTCTAAACCCATTACCATTATACAATGTTTGTTTTGCAGACGTAGGAAGCATCGCATAATAAAAATTGCGTAATGTTTTTTACGCAACGGTTTAATACCAAACGTACCGAGAGAAATGCTTAGCATGTCGGTGAAAAATCTTTCAGATCCAAAAAGGCGCTGCCCGTTGAGGGATTCCTCGTGAATCAGAATGATAAACGTTATGCATACGTATCAAAAAAAAATCCTTAATCTTTAGTCAGCAAGTTTATTGCGCAGCTATAAACACGCTAGTCTTAAGTCCAAAAAAAGTCCATACTCCATATACTATAATCTATATTCCGTATTTTCAAACAAAACTCCTAAAACAGGACCCGCACAAACGGCTGCAATCCTCTTTGAAACACACTGCGACCCTCGCTATATAGTACATCATAACGCGCACCTATCACAAAATTATCTTGTCTGTAACCAGCACCTATAAATAGCGCTGGGACCCAGTAGCGGTCGTCTCTAAACATCGAGTCTTCAAAATCCCTATTTACGTGCAGATATTCAAAATCTGCGCTGAGTTGTAAAAACTCGACAGGGTTTGCGATTCCTATAATACTGGCACCTAAAAGTGTCGATTTAAAGTCAGCTGTAAAACCGTCATTAAAATTACTGTTTATGTAGTTGTAGCTTAGACCTGCGCCCAAACCTATTTTAGGAGAGAACTGGTAAATAGCTTGCGGTGCCACTACAACACTTGTAAAACGGTTACCAAAACTACCGCCTATGTTTCCGCCAAAACGCACATTATCCCAAAAATAATCTTGTCGCAATGGGGTCTGACCATACGATTCGTAAAAATGCACTGATAAAACTACTGATATCGCAACGAGTTTCCAATTATAGATTTTCATTATCTAGGGTTTTAACAAATTTGAGTGTTATAAATATACTAAAACCTGTGTAGTCGTGCCGCTTTTCTGTATTTTTGTGAAAATTTGATTTAGAGCTAGTTTGGGTTTTTGAGGTTTAGCTAAAAGGAGGGGTTTTAGATTTAAAGGAAGTCTTTTTGAACTGCATAAAATAACTATGTAGCGTAAAAGAAGCAGACTTTAGGCTTAAAAAGACCATTTTTCAGCAACTAGAAAAAGCTTAGATGAGCTCTATAGGAGTATTCCCTAGACTTATGGATAAATTTTCTTTTCTTAACGCGGCTCATACTGCTTATTTCGCCCAGCTTTACGATGAATACTTAGTGAATCCTGACAAGGTAGAGCCTTCCTGGCGCGCCTTTTTTCAAGGATTTGATTTTGGAATGGAGAGTGCCGGAGACGGCAACGAAAACACTGCCTATCAGAGTGAGGCTGCAACTGCGACAGCGCCTGAAATCATCCAAAAAGAATTTAAGGTCGTACAACTTATAGATGCTTACCGCACCAGAGGCCACTTGTTTACAAAAACAAACCCAGTGCGCGAGCGGCGCCAATACACGCCTACCCTAGCGCTAGCAAATTTTGGTCTTAGCGATGCAGATCTCGACACTAACTTTGACTCTGCGTCACTTATAGGACTTAATAACACAACCTTAAGAGACATTATTGCGCATCTTGAAACGGTGTACTGTGACAGTATAGGCGTAGAATACATGTACATCCGTATCCCTGAAGAGCGCAAGTGGATTCAGAATTGGTTACATAAAAACAACAACCATGCGAGCTTTTCTGGCGACGAGAAAAAACAAATCCTTAAAAAACTAAACGAGGCAGTTTCGTTTGAAACGTTTTTACATACTAAATATGTAGGTCAGAAACGCTTTTCCCTAGAAGGAAACGAGTCGCTTATTCCAGCACTCGATTCCCTTATAGAACGCGCTGCAGACAAGGGCGTTAATGAGTTTGTCCTTGGAATGGCACATCGTGGTCGTTTAAATGTGCTAACTAATATTTTTGGCAAACCTGTTTCTGACATCTTTTCAGAGTTTGATGGTAAAGATTACGAGCAAGATATTTTTGATGGTGATGTAAAATACCACTTAGGCTATACGAGCAAGCGCAAGACAGATAACGGTAATGATATAAATATAAACATCGTTCCTAACCCGTCACATCTCGAGGCTGTTGGTGCGGTGGTGCAAGGGATAGCCCGTGCAAAAATAGACTCCCATACGCCCGATAATTATTCTAACGTGCTGCCTATCGTGCTGCATGGTGACGCAGCAATCGCTGGCCAAGGTATTGTGTATGAAATTGTACAAATGTCAAATCTAGAGGCCTATAAATCTGCTGGGACAATACATCTAGTAGTAAATAACCAGATAGGTTTTACCACAAATTATTTAGACGCGCGATCCTCTACCTATTGCACAGACGTGGCAAAAGTGACACTTTCACCCGTGCTGCATGTAAATGCAGACGATGCAGAAGCAGTGGTACACGCCATAAACTTTGCACTAGATTATCGCATGGAGTTTAAACGCGATGTGTTTGTAGACTTATTAGGGTACAGAAAATATGGACACAATGAGGGCGATGAGCCACGTTTCACCCAGCCTACGCTTTACAAAGCGATAGGCAAACACATGAACCCAAGGGACATATATGCAAACAAGCTTATGGAAGAAGGCGTCATAGACGCAAATTTTGTAGCGACCCTAGAAAAAGCTTATAAGGCAGAGCTTGAGGAGCAGTTAGTGACTTCACGCGAGCGCAAAAACACAGTTATTACCCCGTTTCTCCAAGACGATTGGAACGGTTATGACAACGTTACGGAAGAAGTAATGATGCGGCCCGTGGACACCACGTACGACCGTAAAAAGTTAGATGCGATAGCAAAAACACTTGCTACCTTACCAGAGGGGAAAAATTTTATCAAAAAGATTCAGCGCATTGTTGAGTCGCGACTAGACATGTACAACGATAATGCGCTAGACTGGGCCATGGGGGAACACCTGGCTTATGCAACCTTACTCACCGAAGGTTATAGCGTGCGCATGAGCGGTCAGGACGTGGAACGCGGTACATTCTCGCACAGGCACGCAGTACTAAAGACTGAAGGTGCCGAAGAAGAAATTAAACTACACGACAATATCGCTGGCAAGAAAGGCAGCTTTGAAATTTATAACTCACACCTTAGTGAGTATGCCGTGGTAGGTTTTGAATATGGCTATGCACTTGCGCAGCCTAAAACCTTAACAATATGGGAAGCGCAATTTGGCGATTTCTCAAACGGTGCGCAAATCATTATAGACCAGTATATAAGCGCTGGAGAAGACAAGTGGAAAAACCAGAACGGACTTGTGATGTTGCTTCCGCATGGTTATGAAGGCCAGGGCGCAGAGCACTCCAGTGCGCGCATGGAACGATATTTACTAATGTGTGCTCGTGATAACATGTTTATGGCAAACTGTACCACACCTGCAAACATATATCACTTGCTGCGACGCCAGGCACTTGTAAATTACCGCAAGCCGTTAGTTATCTTCACCCCTAAATCTTTATTGCGTAACTCTAAAGTGGTGAGTACGGTAGATGAATTTGCAAACGGTAGCTTTAAAGAACTATTAGATGTTGACGGGGACGCTTTCGCGAAAGCTAAATCACTCATATTCACTAGTGGTAAATTTTACTATGATTTGCTCGAGTACAGACTGGAACACGACCGTGCCGACGTAGCAATCGTGCGTATAGAGCAATTATTCCCGCTGCCAGTTGCACAAATGGAAGCGGTGATTGCAAAATATAAAAATGCTGAGGACATAGTCTGGGCGCAAGAAGAACCTAAAAACATGGGTGCCTACTCGTTCTTACTTTTGCACATGCCCGAAACCATAAACTGGCGCCTGTGCTCTACAGACATGTTTGCAGCACCTGCAACAGGTAGCTCCACAAGAGCAAAAGATCGCATGGCCGATACCATTAACCAAGTATTCAACAACAAGAAATAATATATTATGGCTCTAGAAATGAAAGTGCCTTCACCCGGCGAGTCTATTACCGAGGTAGAAATAGCAGAATGGCTGGTTGCCACAGGCGACTGGGTAGAAAAAGACCAAGCAATTGCTGAAGTCGATAGCGATAAAGCGACCCTAGAATTACCTGCAGAAGCTAGTGGTATTATCACCCTACTTGCCGAAGAGGGCGATGCGGTAGCCGTGGGCGCCGTCGTGTGTCTCATAGATACAGAAGCAACAAAGCCTAGTGAAGTTAAAGACGCACCGTCGTCAATGGACAAAGGCGATGAAGGTGGTTCTAGCAATGCCGAAAAGGAGTTAAAGAAAGAAGCACCAGCAACAAAAAAAGCTGATTCCCCAAAAGCTGAGGCACCTGCACAAAAAAGCTACGCAAGCGGTACCGCAAGTCCTGCTGCAAAGAAAATACTGGACGAGAAAGGCATTAACAGTGGTAGTGTAACTGGTTCTGGCCGTGATGGTCGTATCACAAAAGACGATGCTGTACAAGCCGCACCGTCTATGGGCACGCCAGGAAACGGTACCCGCACTGAAAGCCGAACTAAGCTATCCATGCTGCGCCGCAAGGTTGCAGAGCGCCTGGTAGAGGTAAAAAACACCACAGCCATGTTAACAACCTTTAACGAGGTAGATATGAAACCTATATTTGACTTACGTTCCGATTATAAAGACGCATTTAAAGACAAGCATGGGGTAGGTTTAGGCTTTATGTCATTCTTTACAAAAGCCGTAGTGCGTGCGCTAGAACTATACCCAGCCGTAAACAGCATGATAGATGAGAAAGAGATGGTCACCTTCGACTACAAAGACATTTCTATAGCTGTTTCTGGCCCTAAGGGACTCATGGTTCCCGTGGTAAGAAATGCAGAGAATCTTTCTTTTAGAGGTGTAGAGCAAGAAGTAAAGAGACTCGCTATACGCGCTAGAGATGGCGCTATCACCGTAGATGAAATGACCGGCGGTACCTTTACGATAACAAACGGGGGCGTTTTTGGTAGTATGATGAGTACACCTATAATTAACCCACCACAAAGTGCGATTTTAGGAATGCACAACATTATAGAGCGACCCGTAGTTATAGACGGGAACATCGTTGCGAGACCTATGATGTACCTAGCCGTATCTTATGACCACAGGATTATAGATGGCAAAGAGTCTGTAGGTTTCTTGGTGGCGATTAAAGAAGCATTAGAAGATCCTATTAATTTATTAATGGACGGTGATGTGAAAAAGGCTTTGGAGCTGTAAGACAATCCACATTTAAAATAATAAAAGCGACCCAGAAATAGGTCGCTTTTTTGGTTTACTGATTTTACGTAGAAGTTTTCTTTAAGGCGCAATAATGAGCATAACTATAGTTACAATATTAAGCAGCCCTATGAGTGCATAAGAAGTTCTGAACCTTTTTTTTACAAATTGTAAAATGCTTATTATAAAGCTGGCAAGAAGCAGTAATAATAGCGGTATAGTAAAAAGTTCAACTACAACACCTAGTGCTACACTTTCTGTTGTTGTATAGCTACTAATGTATACTAAAAAGGAAAAGTATAGAAATATAATCAGGCTGAGTGTAAGAAAAATATTTCTTGTTTTTATGGACGTGAAGTTCATAATATAAAATTATAAGATTAACCTTGAATACTCGCTCTGTCAGGTTTGCAACCACGAAGACAAAACCATTCTGGCTTACATTGAGTACGCATCTTATCGTGGATATAATGTCCTGGATGTCAATATAAGCAACAACCGTATCGTAACATCACATTCCACGTTCTTCCTAACCCGCAGCTCCTGAAATGACAGTTACCTCAAGACTTATCTTAACAATCATGCCTTGCAATGCTCTTCCCGGCCCTACCTCTATAAAATCAGTCGCACCGTCTTTAATCATGTGCTGTATAGATTGCGTCCATTTAACGGGTGCAGTAAGTTGACGAATGAGGTTTTGTTTTATCTCGTTTGTATTAATAATCGCAATTGTAGATACATTTTGATAAATAGGGCAACGCGGTTCGTTAAAGCTTGTTGCTTCTATAGCAGCGGCAAGCTCTGCACGTGCAGGTTCCATAAGTGGTGAGTGAAATGCGCCACCCACGGGTAACATAAGGGCACGTTTTGCACCAGCTTCTTTCATGAGCCCACAAGCTTTTTCAACGGCTGCTACCTCACCTGAAATTACGAGCTGTCCTGGACAATTATAATTTGCTGCCACCACAATGCCCTCAACCTCTTTGCACACTTGTTCTACCACACTATCTTCGAGACCTAAAATAGCAGCCATCGTACTTGGTTCGAGTTCGCATGCAGCCTGCATAGCGAGTGCTCGCTTAGAGACTATGTTCAAGCCGTCTTTAAAACTTAAAACACCTATAGAGGTAAGCGCGCTCAACTCACCCAGCGAGTGACCCGCAACCATATCAGGAGCAAAAGCAGCACCCATCATTTTTGCTAGGATAACCGAGTGTAAAAAAACTGCTGGTTGGGTAACTCTGGTTTGTTGCAGCTCTTCGGAGGTGCCATCAAACATAATTTTTGAGATTTCAAAACCGAGCTGCTTGTCGGCTTGCTCAAAAAGCGCTTTTGCTTCTGGAAATCTATCATATAAATCTTTTCCCATTCCTGTGAACTGGGCTCCTTGACCTGGGAATACGTATGCCTTCATGTCTCTGTTTTTTGTTGAGGACAAATATAATTAAACTGTGCGTTAAACATCCACCTGCTTGTGCAACCTAAGAAAAAACGAGTGGTTTATGTCTTGGCTAGCGTGCCGGCTAATACATCACAGCATAGTGCACATCTCGTTTTTTCCAATTTTTAATAATAGATATGCTACACTGTTGCGGGGCTATTCTCTGTAAGAAAAGTGACTAAAAGAGAGCTACAGGCCATATCCTAGGAAATATCCGTATACACTATGGATTTATGGCGCTGTAAACAGGTGTGATCGGTATTGCGTACCATATTTTCTAAAAATAGGCTGTTCCTGATTCTAATGATCCGTTTTTACTTTTTACGACATTCTCACGGCGAATCATGCATTATTCTGTAGTCATAGCTAACTCGAAAACGTTGCAATTTGAAAATATCTTAGAGATTTTCGAGGTATTAAAATAAAGTGTTGTTATAATTTTTAGCCTTGTCTAAAAAAATATTTTTGCAAGAGTAAATCAGTGTATCTTTGCGGGATGCATTCGGTTTCCGAAGAAAACTACATAAAAGCCTTGTATCACTTACAACGTGGCGACAAACTTGTGTCCACAAATGACATAGCAGGGCGCATGCGCACCAGAGCGTCGTCAGTAACAGACATGCTCAAAAAGCTAGCAGACAAGAACCTGGTAGATTACATTCCCTATAAAGGCAGTAAGCTCACAAGCAGGGGTCATGCTTGTGCTACACAGATCATAAGAAAACACAGGCTTTGGGAACTTTTTTTAGTAGCCAAACTCAATTTTACTTGGGACGAGGTTCACGAAGTCGCCGAGCAGCTGGAGCACATACAGTCCCACAAGCTTATCAACGAGATAGACAAGCTGCTGGATTATCCCACGCACGACCCACACGGTGACCCCATTCCCAATGCTAGCGGTTTAATAGCTGTGCCAGCGCACAAAACCCTTTCCGAGCTACAACATGGCGAATCAGGAGCACTTAGTGCCGTGGCAGACAGCTCCGCGCTGTTTTTACAATATCTAGATAGGAACAAACTAGAGATAGGCAGCATTATTACACTACATTATCGAGAGGCACTGGATAACTCTTGCACTATACTAACGGTACACGGCACGATTAATTTATCAGAAGCAATCGCTTCAAAGCTATGGATTATGCCAAGCGAGCATAAAAAATAAACCAGTTAATAGAACAACTAAACAACACTTATGGAAGATATTTTAGCGTTTTTTGAAGGGATAGACCCGATACTAGGTGCGCTTATCGCGACCACATTTACATGGCTTCTTACTGCAGCAGGAGCTTCGCTCGTGTTCTTCTTTAAAACTGCAAAACGCAGCGTGCTAGACGGGATGCTAGGTTTTACAGGTGGTGTTATGGTTGCAGCTAGTTTCTGGTCTTTGCTATCGCCTGCAATAGAAATGTCTGCCGGTGAAGGTTTTGTTAAGGTCATACCTGCCGCGGTGGGCTTTGGTGCTGGTGCACTTTTCCTTTTCGGACTCGATAAGGTCTTGCCACACTTGCATATAAATTTTAAGAAAGAAGAGGCTGAAGGCGTGGAAACAAACTGGCGCAAAACCACTTTATTAGTACTTGCCATCACCTTACACAACATCCCTGAAGGGCTTGCGGTTGGCGTTCTTTTCGGTGGTGTTGCAGCAGGTTTCGAAGGCGCAAGTATTGCCGGTGCTGTAGCACTTGCTATTGGAATCGGACTACAAAATTTTCCAGAAGGTTTTGCAGTAGCTATGCCGTTAAGGCGTGCCGGTGTGAGTAGGTTTAAAAGTTTCTGGTACGGGCAATTAAGCGCAATAGTGGAGCCTGTAGCTGGTGTCCTCGGCGCCTGGGCAGTACTTACTTTTCAACCTATTTTACCATATGCACTTGCCTTTGCGGCAGGAGCGATGATTTTTATAGTAGTAGAAGAAGTAATTCCAGAAACACAACGCGATAAATATACAGACATAGCAACGCTAGGGTTTATAGGTGGTTTTATTATTATGATGTGTTTGGATGTAGGACTCGGGTAGCTCCTGATTGCCCATTGCTAATTGCCTTGTACTGATTGCGTTTGCTTAATGATTATTATCTATTACTGATTTCTTAATGCAAATTGCGCGTAGCTTGTTACCTCTTTTCTAACAATGCAGTTTCAAATGTTGGGACAGTAAAGGTATATTGTGTTACTCCATTTACGGTAGCGGTAAAATTGAGCCTTAGTTTTACCACAAGCTCGTCACCTATTTGTACTTTTTCTAGGACAGTAAAGCTACCCGCTGTTTCATATTTTGCCAGTCGCAAGGTATAAATAGTTTACTAAATGCTTTAGGAACTCTATTTTTTCATGGGCTATGGTGTTATTATCGAAACTATAGGTGCCCATTGGTCATTCTCTAAAACTACTAGCTAAATTTGTAGGCCGTTTGTTGCATCCGTCTTTTAAAGAGGTAGACTCGTAACTAATTACAGTACCTCGCTGAATTCTTGAGATATTTAAAAAACAAATCTCGCGGTTTAGCGTTATAAAGTCTTTAAAGGAACTACAGTCGCTTCTGCCAAACTTTCTAATCTCGATCACCATGTATCATTATACGCTACTCAAGTGCAGAAAGGGCATCCATAAGCTTGAGTAAGCTGCCCGAGAAGACAATGTCCAGTTTTTCATCTTCTATAAAACGAATAGACGCTACTGTTAAGGTCGAGAAAGATATAAAGTCTGCTGTGCGGTAGACTTTATTAAAAGAACCTGTTTTATCCATAAACTCTGAATACAGAGCACCTCCATTGGGCATTGCACGTATACTGAATAAATTTGAAGTAACATTTAATTTATTAGACTGTACAGAAACACCAAAACGTTGTCTACAAGAATAAAAAGCACTTATGGAAACAATACTGTTAGTTACTGGCACACCATCTACCGCTAGCGAAATTTCGTTTCCAGTCAAAACCTCAACAACTGTAGGTATTTCTTCATTGGACGTGCAGCTGCATATTATTAAACCTGTTAGTAATACTATTTTTTTAATATTATATGTTTAATTGTTAACCCAAAAGGACTTAAAAACAAGTTCTTATGATTTTATACGCAACATATTACCAAATATTTAAGAGCTATTTTAAAAATTAACGATGCTAGTTTACAAACACGATTCGGACCTATGAATTATTTAAATTAAAACGCAGGTTTCCTCTTCTCTAAAAACGCGGTAGTGCCTTCTACAAAATCTTCCGTCCCAAACGAGCTCCCGAAGTTATCAATCTCTGCCTGGTAGCCGTCCACACCGTCTATAAAACCGGCATTTACCGAATCTATCGCTGCACTAATGGCGACGGGACTGTTTTTCATTATTTTACCTGCTAGGTTTATAGCAAACTCCATAAGACCTTCTAGCGCTGTTACGTGATTTACAAGTCCGTAGCGGTGGGCTGTTTGTGCGTCTATCATGCCGGCGGTCATAATCATTTCCATAGCTCGCCCTTTGCCTATAAGTTGTGGTAAGCGCTGCGTGCCTCCATAGCCTGGTATCACGCCTAGTGAGACCTCCGGTAACCCCATTCTAGCGTTGTCACTTGCTATTCTTATATGCGCTGCCATGGCAAGTTCCAGCCCACCACCCAGCGCAAAACCGTTTATAGCCGCAATTACGGGAACCCCGCAATTTTCTATGGCGTCAAAAAGGGTTTCTTGACCGTAAGCAGCCAGTCGTTTACCTTCATCTGTAGTAAAATGTGCAAACTCTGCGATATCTGCTCCTGCGACAAAGGCTTTCTCACCAGAACCAGTGAGTATAATCACACGTGTCAGTTCATCTTCCTCGGCTGCGCCTATAGCCTGGCTCAACTCTGCAATGGTTTCCTTATTTAATGCATTAAGTTTTGTAGGTCGGTTTATGGTGATGATTGTAATGTGGTTTTGGGTAATCGTAATTATATTATTAAAGTCCATGGCTTTTTTTAGTAAAGTTAATGATTTACAATATTAATTAAAACCCTTCCTTGGTAGATTTAGGCAAGGTTACGGTAAAGGTTGTTCCTACGCCCCATGTAGTGTCGACGGTAATGACACCTTCAAAATTTTCAACAATTTGCTTTACCATCGCAAGACCTAGTCCCATACCGCTAGTTTTTGTAGTAAATTTAGGGTCAAATATTTTCTGTATATAATCCGGATGTATACCTGTACCATTGTCGGTGATTTTGAGGAATACGCTGTTTACATGGTGCGTTACTGCTACGTCTATTCTAGGATTAACTTGAGAATCCAGAGCTTGCGTTGCATTTTTAACTAGGTTCGTGACAACACGTATTAATTGTGTGCGGTCGAAGGTCGCATAGATATTCTCTGCGTCTTGAGCATAGTGTATATAAGACTCGTTAAAAATATCGAGTGCAAGTTGTACTATTGCCGGTACGTTGATCTCTTCTTTCTGTTGTGCAGGCATCGTCGCATAGGTAGAAAAAGTAGACGCTATATGGCTCATAATATCTATTTGCTCGATAATGCTGTTTGAAAACTCGTTTAATTTCTCACTAGCGTCTGGTGCAGCTGTATCAAACCTGCGTTGAAAACTTTGCACCGTTAGTC
>Ga0222647_1000369_pt1 | contig 21742 bp, 11 predicted proteins | sample AntAcemetagen333_FD_179864 | JGI IMG/M metagenome (GOLD analysis project Ga0222647, IMG submission 179864) | Saline water microbial communities from Ace Lake, Antarctica - #333 | ecosystem: Environmental > Aquatic > Non-marine Saline and Alkaline > Saline | place: Antarctica: Ace Lake...
AATAATAAATTACCTTTCAAATCGCCCAATTTCCAATCAAAGCCGAGTTGTAAATTTCCCAAATTGTATGCCGCCAAATCTTCGTTTACGCCCAAAGTTGCACTTGTAAAACTGTGGTAATAATTCACATTTAGCTTTCGCCAATTCGCACCCATTTTTCCAAAAAATTGATGTTCGGGCGTATAAAATAATTGTTGATTTGCAGGGATTTTTGGTCTTGCAATCGCAATTTCATTTGTTGAGCGAACCCAATTATAACCAGCCGAAAAATGATATTGCCAATTTACTTTTTGGTAATCAATTTTCAAACGTTGCTCAAGACCTCGACTCCATACTTCCGCAATGTTATTTGCTGACCAAAACGATTGACCTTGCAACAACGACCACATTATCCAATTTTCAATTTTTCGATTAAAACCAGTCGTTGAAACGTTGATTTTCCAATCGTTTGCGGCGTATTTATATAAGAAAGTCGCTTCTTCGCTCCAACCATTTTCAGCCAATAAATCGGCATTTCCGCCAGGTTGCCAAAAGCGGTCGTTTAAGGTTGGCAAACGATAATTGCGACTGATTTTAAATTTCAAATCAAACCATTTTCCGAACGATTTTTCGATGCCAAACATGGGCGTAATCGGCACAAAATCACCATTTACCATTTCTTGCCGAATGCTAAATTGTGTTTGCCAATTTCTAAAATTCCAATTATACGCAGCGAACAAAGCCGCCCGATATTCGGTCGGTTGCGATGCGTAGCCGTCAGCGTTCGCTTTGGTGAAAGTGTGAGTTGTTCCCAACAATATTTTTTGGCGATACGGCAAATGAATTTGAGCGTCAAACTCCCCTAAAAACGTCGAAAAATCACTTAAAGAAACCAGTCGAATTTGGTCATCAAAATAATTCAAATATTCTTTAAAAAAACCAAGTTTACTATTCGTAACCAATTGCTTACCAATACTTTTATAATCCAAAACAAAGCGAAATGATTCATCGTGTTGATGTGCTTTGCTGCGAACTTGAACGCTCGTAGGCGGAATTTCTCGTTCAGAGGTTTGATACCAAAAATGTGCAGCTAAAGTTTGGTTGGATTTGGGTCGAAAATAGAAATCTTGTAGGATATTTTGTTGCTGAAAAGCCGCATTTTCATTCGTTCGTTCAAATGTTGGCGAAAGCCGATAGGTAAAATTATTGTCAGCTTGTTGATGCGATAATTTGGTTTGACTTTGGAATTTTTTATTGCCAATTTTAGCACTCAGATTTTGTTGAAACAAGCCAAAACTCCCAAAAATCAACTGCGATTGTCCGCTAATTTCGTTCGCAAAATCCGCTTGATTATTCAACGCAATCACGCCGCCGACTGCTCCGCTACCCCACATTGCCGTTCCGCCGCCTTGCTGTACCGACACTTCCTCGACCATATTTGTCGGCAATAGCGACAAATCCAATAAGCCTAACATTGGGCTTTGAATGGGCAAATCGTTCCAAAGTACTAAAGTGTGTCCAGCATTTCCGCCTCGCATTGAGGATGTTGCCAAACTTCCAGAACCATAAGTTTTGATAAAAACGCCAGTTTCTTGTTGTAGTAATTCAGCGATATTTCGAGCGGGTAAAGTTGATAAAGTTTGGGAATTATAGGTTTGAGATTGGCTGCCGATTGGATTTTTCCGTAGTTTCGGTGCTGCTATTTCAACGGTTTCTACCGTCAAAACCGTATCGACTTGTGCGAAGACAAAACTCGAAAAACCAACAAAAGATAAACTCAACCAAACGTTTTTCATCATCAAAAATTGACAGAAGAAAGTTGCATGGTCGCATTACTTAACTGCTATACGACCTCACTATTACCTTGTTTTTCGTCCTAACGATAAACAAGGTAACAAGGAAACAATGCAGTAATCAAGCAATGTAATCAACTTTTCTTCCGAAAGTTATTTACGAAAATTAGAAACTAATATAATTTCTAACCGTTTGGCAGGTCTTCTGGCTCACTTTTAATTTTTAACGCCTTCCCATTTTTTACAACAGTGGCTTAGTGAATTATTAATGGTGAATTATTTATTACTTTTGTTCTAATATTTATTATCAATGATTTTGAACAAAAAAAATAAAAAATTCTAATTTCACAATTGCTAAAAATTATCTAATAAAAATTTTAATTTTCATTAATAAAGTTTACAGCAGCGGAGACTGCTTCGGATTTTCACCGAATTCCCTTTTAAGATTTACGAAAAATGAAATCACATTTTTGTAAATCACCAAAACGTGCGGCGAAGGTATGAAAATTGATACACGCATTTTGTTAAATATGAAAATTAATTTGGAGCGAATACGGATAAAAGGTATTTTACGGGATAATATATATTTATTTCAATGTAAATAATTTCATTAGACAATAATTAATTATGGAAAGTAAAAAAGTTAGCGAAGTTTTGACAACGATTGATACGAATATTTCAGAATTTAGAGCAGATTTTAATCCGAAGTTATTAACGAAAAAGGAACGAGAAGATATTGGAGAACGGTTAGATGAACTGATTAATTTAATGCTGAAAATTAAGTCGCAATTTTAAGTAAAAACTTAGGTTACGGTCGATTGAGCAAGTTCATAGGTTTACTTATAACTTAGGTAATGAGGTTTGGATTATTCGCTTATATTACAAAAAAATAACTTTCAAAACCAATTATTTTGTGACTGTTTTTTAAAAAAAATATTTTTTTTAAAAATAAATTACCACAAAAAAACCCTGTAAATCTGTAATTTATAATTGACGATTAAACTTAATATTATTCTACTTTCATCTTTAGCATTATCCTTGGAGTGTAAGCTCATATATTTTCTGTATTTTTATTTTTGTATATAAAAAAGCGTGATTTAATTACTTGTATCGGTATAGGTTATAAAAATTACAGGATAATTATATTATAATTTTATAAATATGTTTTAAATCAATTACCTTTGTATAAAAGCTCATCGGTTTGGGCATAGTGATTGTAATTACCACAAAAAATACGACTAAAAATTTCTATTATTCAGACTACGATAAAACGATATGAACTACACTAAGGCTTATCTTATCTATTGCGAAGACAATAAAAACATTGCAAAAAATATCTCAGCGCGTTTAAACAGAATTGGTATTGAATTTACTCATGATACTTTTGACCCTTCCGAACACACTGATATTCGACAACAATATTTGAATAGTTCCGCTCCGATTTTTCTTTTGGTGAGCGATAATTTTCTGAAGTCCGAGAATTGTATGAAAAACATTTTGGAACTGGTGGAAGATGGTCGTTTGAAAGGTAGAATCAAATCGATTATTTTGGAAGGTCGTCAGCCAATCGAAGGTACGAAACAGTATGAAAGTGTGGCAACGAAGTTCGAGCGACTGGGCGATGTTGTGAATTATATTAATTATTGGTCAATTCAATATCAAGGAATTCGTACCGAAATGCGTCACGCTACGGACGAACGAATAGCAGAATTAGAACCAAAATTAAACTTGATTCAAGATATTTCTACGAATATTTTGGGCGATTTTATGCGTTACTTGAGAGGTACAAATTATGTGGCTTATAATCGTTTGGAAAATGACGATTTTAGTCAAATATTCGATGAATTTGGTGGAAAAGGCAGGACATTTTTGAGCGAATATCGTGCGTTGCCAATGTATAATCCGATCGAAGAAGAAGTTGAAGAAGTCGCTGAAGAGGTAACGGAAACGGTCGAAAATGAAATTGAAGAAACAACAGAAATTGTTGACGAAATAAATGAAGATATGGATGTCAGTGATATTCCAGGACTCAATTTATTGCCTTTTGTCGAAGCGAAAGCGGAAAAAAACGAAGTGGTAGCGGAAGGCGAACAAGATAAAGATGACGAACTTTCAGCATTATTACCAAAGGATTTATTGGACGAACTGGCGGAAGGGTTGGTATCAGAGGAAGAAACGGAAGACTTTATCGAAGATGAAGTTATTAATGACCTTTTTGGTGAAATGAACGACCCCAAAAATGAGGCACCTGAAAATAATTTGCAAGATTTAATTGATGAATTAGCAGATGATATTTTGGAGGAAAGTGGTATTTCTAATGAAGCGGACGAACCAGAAGAAAAAGGGGAGGCGACTGAAGATTTGGAAAGCCTGACCGATGAACTTATCGAAGATATTCCAGAAGCGGAAGTGGGCGAATCTCGAGAGGATTTGGAAGTCGCAGCGGATGAATTATCAGAAGCTATTTCAGAAATGACAACGGATATTTCAGAAAACAAATCGTCCGATGACACTCCGATTCTTGAAGGTGAAAGCCTTGATGATATTGATGATTTAATAGATGAAATCGCCGACGATTTGGTGAGTGAAATGAATGATGTTTCCAATGACGTTTCCAATGATTTAGAGGAAGTTGAAGTGAAAGGAGAGGAGGTGAAGGACGATAATTCACAGCCGACTGAAGAGGAGGTATTTGAAAAATCTGCGATGGATGTTGCGCATGAATTGGGGACTTCGGGGGATATTGAAGGTTCAATTATTCTGTATCGTCAATTGATTGAAAAGGATGCTAAAAATGTGGATTTGCGATATGCTTTCGCAATGATGCTTTTGGAAAGCAATAGCAATATTGCATTGGCAAAAGAACAGCTTTTGGCGGCTCATAATTTGGATAAAGATGACGAAGATATTTTGTTTGCTTTGGGTGCAATTAGCGAAAGCGAAGGCGATTATAATGCAGCAAAATCTTATTATGAACGAGTAATTTTATTGGATTTGGAGCATGAGCAAGCGTATTATCGCTTGGGTAGTTTGTTAGCAAATTGCTTTGAAAATCAAGAGTTTGTCGCTTCTTCGTATTTACAACGTGCGATTTCTTTAGACGATGAATATGCGGAAGCGTATTTTGAATATGCGAAATTATTGAATAGCTATTTTGGGAAAAGCAAAAAAGCGGCGAAATATTTTAAAAGAGCCATCAAGCACGATAGGCATTTTGCGGAAGCACATTTAGAATTGGCGAATATTTTTCTGATTCATAATAAAGAGGAAAAAGCACGTTATCATTACGAGGCTGCAATCGCAATCAATGAGCGTTTTCAAACGACTGAAAATGACGAAAAATATGGGGTTCAAATAGAAGAGCCTATTTCGGAAGCAGCACCTGCGGTGGAGCAAAAAGCAGGGAGTCAAAAAACAGTTTTAATTACTGGGGCGACTTCGGGAATCGGTCAAGCTGCTGCTCAAATTTTTGCACAAAATGGCTACCGTATCATTATTACAGGACGCAGAAAAGAGCGACTTTCTGCTTTGCAAAGTGTTTTGGAAGCGGAATTTCATGTTGAGGTTTTAACACTTTCGTTTGATATTCGAGAACAAGAAGCCGTTGAAGGCGCGATTAACGGACTTTCTGACGAGTGGAAAAATATTGATATTTTAGTTAATAATGCAGGGTTAGCCAAGGGTTTTGCACCAATTAACGAAGGGCAATTGTGGCATTGGGAAACGATGATTGATACGAATATGAAAGGGTTGTTGTATATGACAAGAGTCGTTTCGCCTTTGATGGTCGCTCGAAAAACTGGTTTTATTATCAATATCGGCTCAATCGCTGGTAAAGAAACTTATTTGAATGGCAATGTATATTGTGCGACAAAAGCTGCCGTTGATGTTTTGACGAGAGGAATGCGCTTAGATTTGCATCAGCATAATATTCGAGTGACGGGAATTCACCCTGGACACGTTGAAACGGAGTTTGCATTGGTTCGCTTCGATGGCGATGTGGAACGTGCGAAAATCTACGAGGATTTCCAACCGCTAACCGCTGCCGATGTTGCCGATACGATTTATTACGTGGCTTCTCGCCCTGCTCATGTGAATGTCGAAGATGTGGTGATGTGGAGTACGCAACAAGCAAGTGCAACGATAATTGATAGAAGCGGACGGAAAGAGTAACGAAAGACGAAAATGATAATGTAGTGATGAATAAAAAGCCTTGCGAAAGTGATTTCGCAAGGCTTTTTTACTTTTTTAACGATTTTCTGTTAAATAAAAATTAGTGATTTCGGTTTAAAATTATTCGTAATATGTTCTGCTTTAAATAACCGTTCTTTATCCTAATTTACAAGGTAAAGCATGTGAGTATTCGACGGGCGATTTAAAAGCGAATACTCACACGCTTTACCTCATCCCTAACCCTTCTCCTTAAGGAGAAGGGAACAGCACTCAGCTTCAATCAAGCCGAGTACTGTTGTCTGGCATCTTTCCTTTTTAAGGGAAAGACCGAGATAGGGTTCAATCGTAAGGGTCATTTCCTTAAGTTGACGATATTCGATTCAAAATCGCCTGTCGAATATCGATATATTACGAATTATTTCAAACCGAAAATATAATTGGCTCTTTGACAATTTCTGCACGTAGCGGCTACTTTAGCTTCCGAAAAGTCTCAAAATCCTTGCGGCAGCTAAAGACAGCCGTTACGAAAATCTCAATTTATTCGAATTTTGCAGAAATTGTCAAAGAGTCATATAATTGTGCGAACTCAACTCTCAATTATCCCAACTTTTTCCAAAGTAAATCCAAATGTCGAACCGACTTCCTTGCTACTTCTTACATTAATCGTTTGTTGATGTGCTTCAACGATGTGTTTGACGATAGATAATCCCAAACCTGTTCCACCTTCTTCACGAGAACGAGCCTTGTCAACTCTATAGAATCGCTCAAATAAGCGGGGCAAATGTTCGTTGGAAATACCGATTCCGTTATCCGAAATTTCGATTAATAAATTGGTATCCATATCATAAAATCCGATTTGGACGTAACCTTTTTCGTTACCATATTTAATCGCATTATTGACTAAATTATCTAAAACTTGACGGATTCGTTCTCGGTCAGCCTCTACAAAATAAGGTCTTTCACAACCTTCCTTTATTCTTAATTTTATATTTTTTTTATTTGCTTTTAATTCTAAGTCAACCAAAACTTCCATTGATAATTTATGAATATCAAATGCTTGGACTTCCATACCCATTTGTTGTCCTTCAATTTGGGAAATGACGTCCAAATCTTCCACGATATGATGCAACCGCTCTAAGTTTTTTGCTGCCCGTTCGATATATTTCATATTCACGCGCTCGTCGTTGATTGCACCATCAATTAAGGTGTGTAAATAACCTTGAATATTAAAAATCGGTGTTTTTAATTCGTGTGAAATATTACCCAATAAATTCCGACGATAATCATCTAACGGCGCATAAAAAGCTGCTTCATCTCGCTTTTGTGCTGCCCATTCTATCACTTGTTTTTCTACCTCTTCGATGATGTGACTGTCAAAGTCAAAATCTTTAATTTGCTGCTTTTGACTCTTAGGCATTTTCAAACTATGGATAGATTTATAAATCACTTTTATTTTCCGATAAATATATTTACGCAAGTAAAATCCGAAAACGTAATAAGCTGTAATATAAGTTGAAATCGTTGCTAATACTAACATTAGCCACGAATACCACTCCCCATTTATCAATGCAAAAATCAACATACTGACGAAGACCGCCAGAGCCGTGTAACCTGCCGTATAAATGGTAATTTGTTGAGGTGTAGGATTTCTTAATGTACTCATTCGTTATGGTTTAAAACTCGTCAAGCCTTCAAATAGCCAATCCGCCAAAGCCTGTCGGTTACTTTCTTTCAAAAATCTTTGTAAATCTGCATCACTCTTAATATTACCCATTTCGACATACACACTGGTCGTTTTGGTTTCCCGAAGCATGTGTAAATCACGAGAAGTCACCTTCCCATAATAACCTCTATTCTTCTGGTATTTTGCGTATTTATCTTTGATTGTTTTTTGCAAATGCAATGCTAATTTTTTGCTCTCCGCACTACTTGATTTATAATAAAAAAAGACATCAATTCGTTGATTGGTTTTCCGAGAATCAATATGCAGCATCAGCGTATATTGCTCTTTATAACCCTTTTGCTTGTGATAATCATATAACTTATTAATAACCGTAGAACGCTGTGTTAGTCTCGATTTCTGGCTAATTGGAATTGCTCGATTTTTCCAACAAACTTCATCTTTATCATAATCTAAGGTAGTACCCGACCGAATCCCATCATTTTCATCACGAATAATCATATAGGCAATTGCACCGTGTTCCAATAAGTTTCTCGCCAACCGCAATGCCACATCATACGCATATTCATCTTCACAAATTTTCCAACCTCTCGCCCGATTTATAGCACCAGGATCGGGGCCTCCGTGACCTGCAACGATATAATAAACTTTGCCTTTCAGTTGATTACTTTTTAAAGGTACTTTTTCGTATTTTTTTCCAAAAAGCGGAAAAATTCTATCGCCCGAAACGATTGAAGTTTCGCTCTTTGAATCAGGACAAACCAAAAAATTATAAGGTACCCAAAGTACTTTATCCGTCCGAAAGTTTCCTTTTTTAACTTTCGACTTCGTCATCGCATCGTTATAATTTTGGATTTTTACGGCTTCATCATAACTTTTGATACCCAAAGTTGAGCGAATACTTTGACCATTGTACGTATGTACAAAAATGGGTAATTCGTATTCTGTACCAACTTTTAAACCCTCATTAGGTTCCAGATTATTGAGTTGATAAAAATGCGTTTTATTACAATCCGAAGTATTCAACTCATGTTTTTTTAATAAAGAAAAAATACCTTCCCCTTTATCTGCTTTTACCTTCAAATTATCCTGCCCATACCCAATCAAACAGCTCAAACAGGCGACAAGTAATAATCCTATTTTAAAAAAATTCTTCATTCAATTCTTATTAATTATAATAAATTATTTATGCTTTTACGCAGCGTGAAGGTATGAATTTGATTATACAAACCTTTATTTAAAGCAAAAGCTAAGTTACCGCAAGTTAGACTTTAACCGTTATATTCCAACCGTTTTTCTATTTTGATTACAATATTATGGAAAATTGTAAAGGAAACGAAATATCATTATTTTTGAAAATTAAAAAAAGATAGTCAGACGATTTTTGTTTCAGTAAGGGAGCGGCAGTAGTTTTCGGTTTAAAATAATTCGTAATATGTTTCGCTTCAAATAACCGTTTTTTATCTTAATTTAGGCTCTTTGACAATTTCTGCACGTAGCGGCTACTTTAACTTCCGAAAAGTCTCAAAATCCTTGCGGCAGCTAAAGACAGCCGTTACGAAAAGTCTCAAAATCCTTGCGGCAGCTAAAGACAGCCGTTACGAAAAGTCTCAAAATCCCTGCGGCAGCTAAAGACAGCCGTTACGAAAAGTCTCAAAATCCTTGCGGCAGCTAAAGACAGCCGTTACGAAAAGTCTCAAAATCCTTGCGGCAGCTAAAGACAGCCGTTACGAAAAGTCTCAATTTATTCGAATTTTGCAGAAATTGTCAAAGAGCCTTAATTTATAAAGTAAAATCTATGAGCATTCGACATTCGATTTAAAATTGTCCGTCGAATATTGTTCTTTGGCAAATTAACTGATTTAATAAGCCAAAATTGCTATAAATAGGAGGTTTAATTTCAGTAAAACGAATGTTTTTTTTATCAGAAAAATGTTTGCGACGTAACCTAAAAATAGAATTATCTTACTTGAAATTTCTAACGAAAAGCTTTTTGCAGTACTACGAATTTCCATTCAATCTTTTCATAAAAACAAATTATATTATCTAAATTACGGATTCAAATTAAGACTCTTTGATAATTGCTACAAATCGTCTAAAATTCTGTGTTAAGAGCACTTCGAAAGTTTTGAAAATAGGGAGTTAGTGAGCAGGTGATTTGAAGCCACCCGTTCACCTTTGTACCGAGTATTCGGTATCAAAGAGCCAAAATTAAAATGTGATTGAGTAATTAAGAGATACGGAGCAGGGATTATTGATATTTAAAATTAAAACAAAATAAAAATGGCTGTTTACGTTGGAAAATGGGATTGTGATTATTGTGGGAACGTCGGGAATTTAGGGCCTCACACCCATTGTTCGCAATGCGGCGGCGCTCGTCCAGCTGATGTGGTGTTTTATATGCCTCGTGGCGTTGATGCGGAAGTGACAGATGCGGAGGAATTAGCGGCAGCGAAAGCAGGGGCGGATTGGGTTTGTGTGTATTGTAACAATAGTAACCGCAATGGTTATGAGGCTTGCGTGTCTTGTGGCGGCTTGAAATATAGTTCAAAAAAGGATTTGGAAGTTAAAGAGTTTTTGGAAAATGCCGTTCCTCGAAGCTCCGAACCTGCAAAAAAAATGACTACAGAAGCCAAACCAAAATCTAAACGTAAGGGGTTTGTTACCAAAATTTTGGCAGTGCTTACAGTTGTGGCTGGTTATTTTGGTTTAGACCAAATTACAAGTACGATTGAAGTGCCAGTTACGTCAATTGAGTGGGTTAGAAGTATTGAAATAGAGGAGTTTAAATCAGTAAAAGAAGTGGCGTGGACGTTGCCGAAAGAAGGGAAATTGATTAGAAGTTTTGAAGCGGTTCATCATTATGATAAAAAAATAGTCGGCTATGAAACTCGAACTCGGACGGTAAAAGAAGCGGTCGGTTCGGAGGAATACGTTTGCGGAAAACGGGATTTGGGTAATGGTTATTTTGAAGATAAATATTGTACTCGAACGGTTTATGAAAGTAGGAATGAACAATATGAAGACCCGATTTATAAAAAATTTCCTGTGAATAAAACGAAGTATGAATATGAAATTTACCGCTGGAAACCGTATAAAAAATACGAAACGAAAGGTGCAGATAAATTACCAAAATGGCCAACTTTACCAGATTTTATTAATAAAAAGAGCCAAAAATTTAGAATAAAATCTGAAAAACAGGCTTATTATTTCGCAATAAAAGACAATAAAGATAAAATTCGTTGGTATAAATCTGACTTTGACTATTGGGATAATGAGATTTTTATTCGTCAATCTTTAAAAGCTAAAAAAGCTACGCTTTTTGGCTCTTTTAAAGGTTTGGAAGCTGGTGGAGATAGGGTAGTGGAAGTGGATAGGGAATAAAATTACACGGTTCTTTGCAGTACAAAAGTTAACAGGTGACTTTAAGTCACCTGTTAAGGGAATATTCGAGTATTTATAATCTTAGAAAAATACCTTCAAATCAGGTTTCTTATTTATTAATTGCATTGAAATACCAAACTCCATATTTGAGGAAGGAATCCACGAATTTTGTATTTTAATCGTTGGTTCCCAGTGCAAACTCAAATCGTCATTAATCTCAAAATTCTTTAAATGTGCGGACGTGTAAGCCTCCAAAACATTCAAACCGTGAACGACAACTAAGGCAATATAAGATTGTTCCATCCATTTTCGATGATTATCCCTAATCTCTACTAATGCGGCTTCTGTTGCGTTTGGATTATTATAAAATTCATCTATCGTCGTTGGGTCGTCATCGACTCTTTCACGGTAAGCATTTCGATATCTACGATATTCGGTAGCATTAAAATAAACGGCATAACCTGCTCCACCAACGGCTGCGAAGGCAATTGGAGCTTTCCAATATTGTTTGTTAAAAACTTGTCCGCCACCTGGAATAATAGCCGAATAAAAGGCAGCTTTTTTAGGTTCGTTTCCTTCTTCTTTTAGGAAACCTAAAAAAGGTGTTTTCTCTTTTTTCGGTATTTTGACCTTGTTTTGAATAGGATTTTGAGCGGTGTCAATTGTGGTGGTCGAGGTATCGAGTTGCGCGAAAACGGCAACATTAGAAATTAAGAAAATACCGATTAGAAAGATTGATTTCATAGTTTTAAGGTGTTAAAGTTTTGAGGTTTTGAGGTTTTGAAGGATTGACCGCTGTAACGATTTTACCTTCTCAAAACCTCAAAACCTCGTCCCTTTTTTTACATTTTTTCCCACTCTTTAATTGATTCCTCGTTCATACGAACATAATCGGTATTGTTCGCTTTTTCAGCTAATTCTAAAGACATTTTTGCAGAAGCAATCGCCTTTTTGTACTGACCTAATTTCGCTTCAATTAAAGCTTTGCGACGAACCATCCAGAATTTTTCGGTAGCACCTTTTTCCATTGCTATATTTATCCATTCCAATGCCTGCTTCAAATCCTTATCTGCCACCAAATTATAAGCTGCTGCTTGATAATAATCGTCCATGCTTGGGCCTGACAAAGCTTTCTCAATTGTACTTTGCACTTGTGCGTCAACTTTCGTATCAATCGCTAAACTTACCATTGTATTTTCCCAAGAAATATCAATATTTGCAGTACCCAAACCGATGTTAGAAACACCAATTGTAAAGGTTTCCACCGCATTATCCATTTGGCTTGACTTTACATTAAAACGTAAAACATCTTCCTCTACGTTATAATTACCGGTATTCGAGGTAAGATTTTTATGAAAAATAATCGTCCATTCGGTTTCACTCGGAATCGTGTATAATGCGTAAGTACCTGCTTTTAATTCATTTTTTTCAATAATTACATCGCTGCTGAAAGTGATTTTTGTAGCAGCATTTGCGCCCGTTCTCCAGATTTCTTTGTAAGGTACTAAGCCTCCAAAAATCTCCCGTCCTTTCATACCTGGGCGAGAATAATCAATTATGACCTCTGTCATACCAACTGTTTGCATCATTTTAGCAGATGGACTCGGGGCAGGTGTTTTGACCTGTGCATTAGCGAATAATGTTGCTATCATTAATAAAGCAACTGTAAAAAATACGTTTTTCATAATATTATATGTGTTTTTTAAATTTAGTATAAAAATAATTCAAATCGTAGAATCATCTCGAGTGCGTAAAGTTCTAAAAAATACGGTTAAAAATTATTGTTACAACATTATTTTATGAAAAGTTTAAAGAGTGGGTTGCGAGTTTTCGGGTTTGAGTATTTTGATATCATTTACTAACGTGAAAAATTATACACATAAAAAAACAGTTTAGCGACGCTAAACTGTTTTTTATTAAGAAATAATTGCACATGAAAACGGTCAAACTCGAAACCCAAATCAATTCTGTTTCAATCTTTTTCTCTCCTTATCCCTTGCTTCCCGAATCATTTCCGTTAAGACTTTTGCGTCTAACGGTTTTTTATTTAAATAACGATGATAAGTTATCAAAATAACCTGAGCCATATCTTCTGGATGATTGACTCCAACCTTATTCATATATACGGAAAGGCGAGAGCCTTCGTACAAGCTCCAATTGTACCAAATCCAACGACCTAAGCTGTAATGTAGATTTTTACTTGCGGCTGCTTCGTCCATTGTCATGAATTTTGCCCTGGATTCCTTACTGATTTTTTTATTTAATTCTGAAAAGCATTCTGCTAAATCGGCGGGAATGTAAACACCGTTAATACGATCTTGCGTAATACGTTTTTGGTATTCTCTCTCGGTATCATTTTTTTGTGCCGATGTGGTATTCATCATTGTTAGCATAAACGCTAAACTTAAAATTAGATATTTCATTTGTGTCTGTTTTGGTTTGTAGCACAGACGTTTCGACCTGCATTTTTATAAAAATATAGGTAGAAACGTCTGTACTGCGTTCGTTTTTTTCGATTGAAAAACTTCAATTCATCGTTGTTTATTGTTATTCGAATCATTTACCTGAACGATAAAATTGGAAATAGTTACATTTTTGAAGCAGGGACGAGGGATCAAGGTAGGAGGTCGCAATAATGATTGAAACCTTTAAACCTTCAAAATTAAAAAGTAGAGAATTATTAAAAAAATGAGTTTAAATATAGTAATATTGACACTTTAAAATTACAGAAACTGCCTAAATTATTAACAATCAAAAGATTAATAATTTGTCGTTTTCAATCCTCACCAGCAGAATTTCAATATAAGCTATAGTAAATCATACCACAAAAATGTAAAACAAAGTCAATTTTAATATTAAATTTGCCTTTTTACAGTTTTAACCACAATTCTGATTATTTTTGGGTTACACTTGTTTTGTACGGGTATTATTCAAATGAAATAAATGTTTAGAGGTTCAGATGTGTTTGTTATTAATAATCAAATAGGTTCGAAATTATTTTTAGGAATAATAAAAAATCTCAATACGTTTTTTTTCAATTATTTCGATACTATAAACCGATAGCTGAATAGTGCAAATTACTTAAATGATTGTAATTATATAATTAATAAATCCTATTTTCTATGAAAAAAATATTAACACTAGTATTCTTACTTACGGCTATTGTAATGGGTTTCGCTCAAGCACCACCAAATGATGAGTGTGCGACTGCAACTGTTATACCTTTTCCACTACCGTATCAGTCAACAGGCTTAGCTTTTACTAATGTAAACGCAACGGCAAGTTCACCAATTGTTATAGCTCCGCCAGCTCCTATTGGTCCTGTTCCAAACTGGATACCAGCAGGGGCGATTCAGAGAGATGTTTGGTTTACATTTACAACGCCTTCAGGAAATGGAATCGGTATTACGTTAGATCTTACAACGAATACACCGAATACCTTTCTTAAGTATGCATTGTATAAAGGAAACTGCACCTTTTTAATAACAGAAACGAAAACGGCAGCAGTTCCGATTGATTATGCATCCGGTGTGGGGTCAGCTACAGGAACTTTTTCGGAAGATATCCTTGATTTAGATCCTGGGACACAATACTTTTTAAGAATAGATAATGGTATCTTACCAGTAGGTGTTCCTGGTAACGCGGCAGGAGCTACGTTCGATATTGCAATTTCAGAATATTGTGCGCCAATCAACATGGCGAATGGTTCTTCAAATTTTTGTAATAATGCCTGTATATTTTATGATTCAGGTGGGCCATTAAATAATTATGGTGCGAATGAAAACTTGACTTATACGATTTGTCCGCCAAATCCAACAGGTTGTTTAGTTTTGGATTTTTCGATGTATGATATTGATTGTGTAGTCGATGGATTGTCTATTTTTAATGGTAACTCTACGAGTGCGGCGGATTTAATCACCGTAATCAGAGGAACAGGGACAAACTTAGTGGTCGAAGTGCCGAGTGGCTGTGCGACTTTACGTTTTCAATCAAATACAGCATTATCAGGGGATGGTTGGGCGATGACTTGGTCTTGTACGAGTACGCCTTGTGCACCGACTGCTATTTCTGATTGTAATAGTGCTACACCAGTGACTACTTTACCATTTACTGGAAATTATTCTACTTGTGGAGCAGGTAATAATTATGATTCAGGAGATGCGTGTGGTAGTGGTTACATGAATTCAGAAGATTATACTTTTGCTTATACTTCTCCAGGTGGAGAATGTATTGCGATTTCTTTGACGAATACTTCAGTCGGTACAGGTATTTTCATCATGGACGGTTGTCCGAATGCAGATGCAACAAACTGTATCAAGTCTGTGGAATCTACATCTGGTAATCCGGTTTTGGGTTCTGTTGAATTAACGAATCCAGGAACGTACTACATTGTAGTATCAGGTCAAGGCTGTCCAAGTTGTACGGATTTTGATATTATTATTGAGCCGTCTGCTTGTCCAATGTCGGTTAATCCAAATGTAACTGCGCTTGACTTAGCAGAAAAAATTGCGGGTAAAAATGTAGAGATTACTAATATTCAATTAGATTGTCCTCCGGGAGCTTACGGAACATTCGAGGGTGGGCCAAGTGGTATTCCTATTCAAGGTGGTATCATATTAAGTACAGGTTTTGCAGATGATGCAGAAGGCCCGAACGTATTAGATGGTTCAGCAGCTTTTCCTGGGCAAGATGCGAATACACCTATTGGCTCTCCTGGTGATTTGCAATTGACACAATCTATTACACCAAACGTTTCAACAATTGATGCGTGTATTTTAGAATTCGACGTATATGCACCGACGGATTTATTGACATTTAATTATGTCTTTATGTCGGAAGAATACTTAGAGTTTGTAGGTTCAGTATATAACGATATTTTTGGTTTTTGGATTAGAGGGCCGGGAATTTTAGATGGTAACACAGATGTATTGATTTCTGCGATACCCAATACGAGTACGCCGATTACGGTAAGTACCGTGAATAATGTAACAAATAGTACTTATTATATTAATAATCCCTCGGGAGATATTAGTACGGCTTATGACGGTTTCACAACTTTATTGACTGCTACGTCTGTTGTAACGCCTTGTAATACGTATCATTTACGTATGGCAATCGCAGATGGTATTGATCAATTCTTTGATTCAGGGGTACTAATTGAAGAAGGTTCATTATTCAATCAAGGGGTTGAATTAGAAATTGCAGGTGCTACGGTTGGAAATGCGTTAAGCTGTGCAGAAAACTGTTTGGATGGTACAATCACCATTTCATTAGTTGCTCCGCAGGTGGATACGGTATTTGTTCCAATTGATATTCAAGGTTCTGCAATTAACGGTACGGATTATCAAACGATTCCAACTGTATTGATATTTCCTCCAGGAGTAACGTCTATCACGATTCCAATACTTCCTTTTGCAGATGGAATTTTAGAGCCAACAGAAAGTATTATACTTTATTTGTACGAGGAATGTTCAGATTCTATACCTTCGGATTCAGCAATCATCTTCATTCGTGATGATATTTCTGATTTATTTTCGACCAATGATACGACTATCTGTGGTTCACCACTTCCTTTACCATTATACGGGCCTACTGACGATATATTTTATAGTTGGAGTCCTTCCGCAGGATTAGATGATTCAACGGCTCGAAATCCAACAGCATATCCTGATCAAAATACGACTTACACCGTTATTGTAGGTAATGGTATTTGTTGGGATACCCTAACAATGGATGTAATTGTGGCAACAATGAATACGCCAGAAGATACGATTATTTGTACGCCAGGCGAGTCTGTTGCATTATACGCAACAACGAATCAACCAAATGTAACGTGGACTTGGACACCAACGACTAACTTATCAAATGCGTCTATCGTTAATCCGATTGCAACGCCGACGGTTACGACAACTTATAGTGTTCTTGTATCTACACCAGTTTGTGATATAAATGAAGAAATTACTATAACGGTATTTGAAGGGGCAGCAAATGTAACGGAAGACCAAACAATTTGTGAAGGTCAAGACTCCGTAGAAATTGGTGGATTAGCTCGATTAGGATTGGTCTATTCATGGTCACCAATAGAAGGTTTAGATGATCCGAATATTGCAAATCCTACGGCTTCGCCTTCTATTACAACGACTTATACTTTGACTGTAACGGGTGGAGATTGTTCTAATACAAATACTGTAACGGTAAATGTAGGTGGGCCATTCGACCTTTTAGCAATCGAGGATATTTCAATCTTCCAAGGTGATGCGGTTGATATTACTGCAGTTCCAGTTCCGCAAGGAATAAGTCCTATCGGTCCAATTACTTATACTTGGACACCAGTCAGGGGTTTAACGGGAACAAATAGTCAAGTAACGGCAAGTCCATTTGAAACAACGACTTATACCGTAATGGCTATTTCAGATGCAGGTTGTGAAGCAGGAACAGGGTTTACAATTCAAGTAGATCCACCAACGTATGCGTTCCCGAACGCATTTACACCTGGTGGTAAAAATCCTTATTTTGCGCCAATTATTGAAGGAAATATTGTAGTTAATAATTTCCAAATTTTCAATCGTTGGGGACAATTAGTATTTGATAATGGAAATGCACTTCAAGGTTGGAATGGAACAATCGGTGGTCAAGACGCACCACAAGATACTTACATTTATGTTGCAACTTTAACTTTGCCTACGGGTGAGGTTGTTGAACTAAAAGACAATCTGTTATTAGTACGATAAAAATCAATTGTTTGATTGTTGAATTATCGTAGATAATTTAGCAATCAAATGATAGTCATTAAAAATAAAAAAGGCTTCTGAGAAAATTTCTCGGAAGCCTTTTTTTGTATTAATAATAAAAATTCTGAAAGGGTTGAATGTGAATAGCCGCCGGTTGTACCTACGGAAAAAGACGCACACCATCCGTCAAACTCACCGTATAAATCGGCAAATCAATATCGTATTCCTTTTGATAAGCGACTTTCATAAAGGTTTCAAAATCGTTGAGGTGACTTTTTTTAACCAAATTAATGGTACAGCCACCAAAACCACCGCCCATCATTCTCGAACCTAAAACGCTTTTTACTTTTGAAGCCGTTTTAACCAAAAAATCCAATTCTTCACAACTGACTTCATAATCTTCTCTCAATGATTCGTGTGCTTTATTCAATAAACCGCCTGCGACTTCCAAATTATTAATAAATAACATTTCTCCAACTGCATAAACTCGTAGATTATCTTCCAAAACGTGATTCGCACGGTTTCGCAAAGTCGGATCTAATTTCTTTTCATGTAGTTTGAAATTATCAAAAGAAATATCTCGTAAGGTTTTAATTTCAGGATAAAATTGTTGGTAAAAAGTAACGACTTTTTTGCATTGCTGATGCCGAACATTATACTCCGACGCTGCCAAATTATGACTCACTTTTGTATCGCACAACACAATCGCTATATCGTCCCGATTATACGGAAAGTATTGATATTCCATTGTTTGACAATCCAATTTGATAAAATGATTGGCCTTGCCGTGCAAACTCGCAAACTGATCCATAATGCCACAGTCCAAACCGACAAAATCAATTTCTGCTCGTTGTCCGATTTTTGCCATCTCCATTCTATTTAAGCCCAAATTAAATAATTCATTCAGACCGAAAATAAAACCGCTTTCCAACGCTGCCGAAGATGACATACCAGCACCAATCGGAATATCGCTATTAAATACACAATTAACCCCTTGCACGTCAATTCCTCGCTTTTGTAATTCCGCCAAAATACCCAAAAGATAATTCGCCCAACCTTTTTCTGATTTTTCAATTGATTGTGATAAATCAATTTCGAGGCTTTCGCCAATGTCCGAAGCGTGAAAACTACACGTTAAATCACCACTTTTCCCCATCGCAAAATACATGGATTTATCTACCGCAGCAGGTAGAACAAAGCCGTTATTATAATCCGTATGTTCGCCAATCAAATTAATTCGCCCAGGAGCGATAACGTTAATTGGTTGTGCTGAAAAGTGTGCTTGAAATATTGAATTGATAGTTTTAAACATAGTTTTTTGGTTTCTCCCACATATCTCCCTGATTCTGTAGATTTTTTTTACTTAATAAATATCAAAGACATTTATTAAGTTTGCAATAGAAATTAATACGATTTACAAATCGTATTAATTAAAAAAAATCTGCGGAATTTGCAAAATCAGTGGGAGTCTAAATAAATAACGAAATCATAAAAACGGTCAAAAAACCGACAATTGCCAGCAAAGTCATCACAATTATCCAACTCCTAAAGGTTTATTTTTCCGAAAGTCCTAAATATTTGCTGACGAGCCAAAAGCCGCTGTGCGGTAATTCGAAATATGTAAATCCTGTCCAGAAAAAATGTTTTGCACTGCAAAATCATAAATAACCATTCCTCTTATCAAAATGTATAGTAGTATGAACACCAATCCTAAAAGGTAGGCATCCGACTCCTTAAATGAGTACAAAAAAATCAAACCCAGACTGCAAAAATTTCTTTGCCGTTGTAGTCAATCTTTTCTATTCGCCATGTTTTTTTTGTTTTATTTTTTCCAATTCCTCGGAGATATTCAAAAATGATTAAATAACCTATTTTTTTATTTTGTCTTTCTAAATAATCACTTAATTGCTCAATCCCTCTTTCGTGCGCAGCTTCGCCGTACCAACGTTTTAATTCTACAATATATTGATGCTGAAAATAAGTAATTGTAACGTCTAAACGCTTTTCTTCCGAAACTTGAACTTCCTTAAAAGTGTAACCGCTACCATTTAAAATAGGACGTAGGAAAGCTAAAAATATAATTCGCCATTCTCTTTCGAGAAATTTCTGGTCTTTTTCGCTATATTCTTGTTTGAAAAATTCTTGAAATTTCTCAATTACTTTTTCGAGGTTCAATTCATTATTGGGTAGTTTAAATTGATTGTTATCGTTATAATTTTCGGTTTTTAACTGGACTTCCATATTGGAAATCACGTAGTTATAAATCCGTTGTTCATAGACTCTATTATGGATTTTTATCGACCCATTTCGCTTGAAAATACCGTATAAAATCCCTTTTGAAATCGTTTCATTATCAGGATTAAAGCTAATCGTTTCTCCTTCAATTACAATCCTAAAAACCAAATCATACAAATCTTGATGGTTTTTTAAATTTTTAATTAAATCATCGAAATTCGTATTATTTTCTAATAGCAACAGTTGAACACTTGCCTCTACATCGTCCAACGTCCATTCCGTTTTGTTTTCTTTTTTTGGCAATATTTTTCCGTCAATATTTTTACATATTTTACTAACCAAAAACGGATAACCAGACGTATGATAATACAATCGTTCTGCTATTGCCGGAATGTCCATTTTTATATTTTCCGCTTCTGAATACTGCTCCAACATCGGGGCAATTTCTTCGGCATTAAACGACATTCGTACCTCAAAATCTACGGCGATATTCCACGGTGAATTATACTGTGCGGCTTCGGGATTTCGGAGTTTGAATTTTAGGTTTTTAATATCGTGAACCCCTGCTAATATTACGCTGTGGAAAGTATAATCGCCATATTCTCTCTTCAAAAACTTCGTGCGTAACATTCCTAAAAAGACCAAAAATGAACTATAATTACTACTCGAATCGACTTCATCTATTAATAAAACTACTTTTTTATCGGTCATTTCTATCAATTCTGAAATACGTGTAGAAATATCATTTAAGGTAGTTGGCGTATCCAAATTTGCTAAAGTAGCGGCTAATTCTTTATTTGTTTTTTTTAAGGATTGTATTGTTTCCATCAAAAACATTTGACCGAAAGTGATATCAGATTGCAAAAATTGACTATCTATTCCTTGAAAATTTAACTGAATCGACAAATAATTTTCTCGTTTTTCTAATGCTTTATTAATTAAAAATAACATCGTCGTTTTACCAAATTGTCGGGGACGATTGATGGTAAAATAATCACCGTATTCAATCAATTGCATGACTTCTTCCAATTTTTTGGAATTATTCATCATATAATGAAAATCTGGATGGCAAGTTCCTGCTATATTAAATCTCTTTTTCATATTTATCTCTTTTTTACAAATATACGGATTTTCAGTTATTGATTTTATCAAAAAAAGCGTCCGACTCCCTACCATTCTATGTGAAAGTTTTTTTCCCAATTTTTATCAATTCGCTGATACCAAGTCCCATTACGTCAAAATTAGATTGTTTCATTTGGTTAAAAGGATTTCAAATTAAATTAAAAGATAAAGTTAAAAAATATAGCTGAAATTAGTTATTAATAGGTTGCTTTGAGACGTTCTACCCCCTTACTATTCGGTAAATGATGGATGGTCGTTGCACGGCTAACTGTTAACAGAATATTGCGGCTGCAACAAATCAAAATTAGAAGATACTCAAAAAAAATAATTATCAAAAACTTTTGAGCTAACTATGATTAACCAGTCATTATTGGGCAAAAAAATAAGCCGTTCCGAGCATGGAAACGGCTTAACCTATTCTTCCTATTTTCTAATACAGCGTTTTATGAAACGCATATTTTGAAACACTTTCAAGAATTAAGCCGACTTGATACTTGAGTGACCTAATTCAATTTCCCTTAATTTTATGTTAAATTGGTAATAATAATCGAAGTTACGTAAAAATCATTGAAAGATAAGTAGGATTCAAAAGAAATTTCCTATTTTATTATTAGTTTTTTCAAGGTATAATTTGGAAATTACTA
>Ga0222647_1000370_pt1 | contig 21551 bp, 14 predicted proteins | sample AntAcemetagen333_FD_179864 | JGI IMG/M metagenome (GOLD analysis project Ga0222647, IMG submission 179864) | Saline water microbial communities from Ace Lake, Antarctica - #333 | ecosystem: Environmental > Aquatic > Non-marine Saline and Alkaline > Saline | place: Antarctica: Ace Lake...
TAATTATCAAAAAAATTAAAATCGTTACATTACAAATATAAAACTCATTTTCATTAATAATGAAAACTCACTTTATCCAAAGAATCCTGAAAATACAACTCCCGATTCGTCAAATCCAACGCACACATCACGTTATACCGAAAGCAACCCGCATCAATATTCATATACTGGTTTATCACCATATTTTTGTGTAGCTTTTTAATACTTTTAACGGATTGCGGCGTATGTCCATGAACGATAATTCTTCCATTCAAATACGTTTTATCCATTCGCTTATACCAATCCCGAATCCAAATCATCGAATCGGTATCTAAAAAAGGGTCGCTTTTTCTAAAATTTAGCCCTGCATGCACCAAAATATAATTTTCTATTTCAATGAAATATTTCAGGTTTTTATAAAATTCAAAATGCGGATGAAATGGCATTTCGCCCACCGTTAATCCGTAACTTTCTAAGGTTTGTTTTCCTCCGTTACGCAAGAAAAAATCAATTTTAGATAAATCTTCCAACGCATCTAAAAACATTTCTTCATGGTTTCCCATCAAGCATTTGACTTGATAACCGTTGCTTTGCAGCTCAATAATATAATCAACTACACCTTTAGAATCCGGCCCTCTATCAATATAATCGCCCAATAAATACAGCGTATCGTCCCTCATCAATTGGACTTTTTCTTCGACCAACGCCCGAAACGTTTTTAAGCAACCATGAATATCCGAAATTGCGATGCCTCTCATATTTTTGAATTACTTTTGCAGGTAGCACCAGTCTCCAGATTGGTGAAAAAGGATTAAATTAAAGAACTAAAAAATGTCATTCTGGAGAATAGCACTACTTTTTTATGAAAATTTCAGCCGTCATCATCACGTATAATGAAGCCGCAAACATCGCCCGATGTTTGGACGCTGCCCGACTGGTCGCTGATGAAATTATCATTGTCGATTCCTTCTCCAAAGATAAAACCAAAATTATTTGCGAATCGTATAATGTTCGTTTTTTTGAAAGAAAATTTGACGGCTATGGCGAACAAAAAAACTGGGGAAACGCTCAAGCAACTGGTGATTTTATTCTTTCTTTAGATGCGGACGAAGTTCTTTCCGAAAAATTAATTCGAGACATTTTAAAACAAAAAGAAAACCCAACCCATCAGGCTTTTCGTTTAAATCGCTTAACGAATTTTAGTGGAACTTGGGTGCGTTTTGCAGGTTTTTATCCTGACCGAAAAGTACGGCTGTGGCACAAGGACGCTGCTACTTGGATTGGCAAAGCCGTCCACGAAGTATTGAAAGTCAAAGAAGGTGTGAAAGTCGGACAGCTCAAAGGCGACTTACTCCATTATTCTTTTTATTCCGTTTTTGATTATTTGAGCCGTCAAAATAAATACGCCAAATTAAGCGTCACGGAACAGCTGAAACATGGTAAAACACCCAAATTTCTACCAAGTTTATTTAAAGGTTTTTATAAATTTTTCTTATTATATTTTTTAAAATTAGGTTTCGTTCACGGCTTTCACGGTTTCGTCATTTGCCTAAACGGAGCAGGGAAATATCTAATTAATTACGCCAAATATCGCCAAATCGAACACACCAAAACCGCCAATCAGTCACAAATCGGTTTGCCAAAATCAATTAAAAAAACAGAGAAATTCAGCTTTTTAAATCCTCTAAAATTGTATTTTTTAATTAATTATTACAAAAAAAATCAACTCCAAACAATTGAATTTTCAAATTATAATGATTTAAAATTAGGTGGAATTGCAGCGTTTTGGGTCGGTGTTCCGAATGTAATTTTTAATGGAAATAAAGATTTTAAAAAAGGTTTAATGCGTGATTTTTTGTTTTCGACGGTAGTTACAGAACGGGATTAAAATCATTAAAATGTACCCTATTTCATGATTTATCGACTCGTTTGAATTAATTTAAAAAGTGTATTGTCTGCCTTTTTTATATCTCTACTTTGATTCGGATTTGATTTTTTTTCAATGGTAGCTAAATATATCTTTTCTGATGTTTCTTGAAAATAAACCCTCAATGCCGTTGGCGAATAAACTCGTAATTCGTAAATACTGTCACATTTCGTTCTTGAAGGCGTTACATCTTTGATAATTTTAGTATCCGGTGCAAAAGGTGTTTTTAATCCCCTTTTTTTCGCCCTAATAAATAGCTCAACAATAGACTCTTGCTCACTTGTATGCAAATCCAAAAATGATTTTTCAAAAGAAGAAGGATAAACTGAATTTTCCAATTCTGCCAATAATCTATCAAACAACGATAATTGTGCTTTATTTAATGTAGTTATATGATGCATTATAAATTGAGTATTTTGCTCATTTCCATAAAGATTATTCACTTGAATGAAAGTATCATCATTTGCTTTTAAAGTCAAAATATTTTGCTTTAACAAATTATGGATTGGCACCGTAAAAACAATACCATTATAATCCGAAACGTAAGCTAAATAAAGGGTTTCATACGTTTTTCCATGAATCACAAATGTATAATTTTGTTCCAAAAAGCGTTCTTCTCTATCTATTTTAAAGTGATTATCTATCGGATATTTTGTAAAATACGCATAGGCTAACTCCCTTAAATCCTTATTATCCAAGCCTTCAATTACTTCTGACAAAGAAAAATAACCAAATGTTGTTTCAGAAGGTAGTTTTTCAGTAATAATTCCTTTAAAAACATTTAGCTGTTCATTCGTAGCTAATATTTCGTATTCCTTTAATATGACAGAAAATAGTCTAATAAACTCGTTGATATTTTCATAAGGCGGCAAAGTTTCATTATTAAAAAAGAATTTGTGCATGTTTAAAGTAATTTCCGGGCGTTAATTTCAAATTGGTCTAATAAGCCTGTCGGGCAATTTTCTAATCTACCATTTTCATCAACTGTGATTAATTCTGATTCGGTGTTGCCATTTTTGTCTAATTCAAACCAGTAAATATGGATATTTTTATTAAACGTTGTACCATCAATAAATTCGGTATCGTCATTTTTAGCAAAAACTCTGATACCATTAAGCAAATGGTCACTATGCGTTTCTACAATTACTTGTACACCTGCTTTGATACAAAGACCAATTAATCGAGCCATTTCACTTTGTCCTCGTGGGTGTAAATGTGCTTCAGGATTTTCGATGATTACCAAACTGTTAGGAATAATACTGCCCAATAATAAAGCGGTAATAACGGGTAAAGTATAACTCAAACCAAAACCTACGTTTTTGGCTCTATGCCCATTAAAAGTAGCAAAAGAAGTATCACTTTTTCGTTGAATTTCTTTTTTGAATTTTATATTCGGTGAAACAACCGCTAACCACGCCTCTAAATTAAATGCAAACGTAAAGCCTTCGGCAGACTCATGTCTTAATATTTCAGGTATTCCATAATCCTCATAATGTTCAATAGATTTTAGTAAATTCTCCCCTTTATTACCTAATGAAAAATTACCACCTACAAAAACAGGAATTGTTGTTTCAGGTCCGAATCTATTTGCAGATATATATATAATTTGCGGAAAAGTGATAGGTTTATCAAGTATAATTTCCCCATTTTTTATAAGAATCTCTCCTTCACCTTCTATCTCTCCGCAAATTTCTAAACTTTCAGAATATCCATTTTTCAATTCTGATAAATCACCATGACCTTCTAATAAAATTTCAGCTCCATTTACTGCTTTTTCCAACATCAAAATTGCTTGAATAACACTACTTTTTCCACTACTATTTAGTCCCGTTAGTAGGGTTAGTTTTCCAAAATCAATGGTGTCTGCAACAAAGGATTTAAACCCCGTCAAATCAATATAATTAATCATTTGTGTACTTATTTATCAATTCTGAAATAATGTCAAAGCGAAATTTTACAGAGCCGTGCTTCATGCTATCTCGCGAAATTGCAATTTGAAATAGTTGTTCTTCTATTATTTTATTATAATCTTTTATAAAGGCAGATTTATTTTTTAGCAACTGTGCATAAGCATCTTCTGAAAGTTTAGAGAGTAACCCGCCCCACATTTCAAAAAGCGATTTATTGATAGGATTTCTGTGATTTTCACCATAACTTTTTCTAAAAGTGTGTTTACCAAAAATTTTTTCTGCTCGAATCATTCCTTTTTCAAAATACACTTTAATTTCATCAATGCTTTTTATAATAATATCTTTTTCTTTTACTCTTTCTTTTCCTGTATGTATTAATTTATTAAACTCACGAGTATTAAAAGAAGGTATTGCATTAACAATTATCATCGTATCGCTCAAAAAAGTATCAACGCCAATTGTTTTGGTATAAGAAGAATAATCTCGAACTAAAAAAGCGATAAATCGTAATATCAATTCTTTATCTGCCATTCTCAAATCTTTAATAGAATTACCCGTTGCCTTTTTGAAATGAATATTCTCCGCCAATTCATTCAATAAAACCGTAGATTGACCAATATAAAGCGCATTTCTAATCTCTTGACTACTAAGTGGTTCACCTCCTGTATTCAATCTTTTAAAGATATTTCGGCGAACTTCTTCGGGTGTTCCAGGATCAATAACAGTAAACGTGAATTCTGCTTCTAATATACTATTTTTAATATGAATCGGCAATTCCTTAAAGGTCTTCCCTTCGTAATTTTTCCAAAATTCTAATTTTTCCAATTTGAATCCATTACCCTTATCTACTTCTTTTTTATTTTTCAAATACTCATCTCCCAACACAAAACTTCTAATTGTACTTAATCTTTGAAGCCCATCTACAACTGTATAATTACTCCTTTCATCTGCTGAAACATAGAACATCGGCAAAGGAATCTTTAACATCAGCGATTCTATCAATTGGGATTTTTTATCTTCTTTCCAAACTTCTTTTCTTTGAAAGTCAGGATTTAAGATAATTGTTTTTTGTTCTATTCTTCGCAAACAGGTTTCCATAGAAACTAATTTTGAAGAGATAGAAATCTTTTCAGGGTCAAAAGGATCCGTAAATGTTTCATTTTCATTATCGTCCTCTATTCCTGTTGTTGTATAAATCGTATTATCGTCCACATTTTCTATTTTCATAGATTTTTATCTTTAAACACTTTTTACAAAAGTAAAAAATATTTGATTTTCAAGTTGTTTTTTCAATACTTTTTATCAAAAAGAAGAAATTTCACGGAGCAACTAAAAACTCCGCATTAATCCGTGGGAGAATAAATCCTACAACGCCTCAAGATCCACTTCCACACCCAGCCATTTTTCCAAAGTCGCTTTCAATTCTGCTTTTTGAGCATCAGTTAAGTTTTTGATTCGAGCATCGCCGTGACTTCTACCTGCCATATTGTAATACAAGGCATCGACATTTTTCGTTGGAATCACACGAGTTGCTGACCACGTATCGTTAGCACCGTTGATGTAAATGAAATGATTACCATTCTTTTCCAACCATTTTGTGGTCGCTTTCGGGACGGTATTATCAAATTTAATTTTGGCATCTTTTGGCGGAAAAGAGGAATTTGGGTTTTTGGGTAAGGTCTGAATTAAATCCCCAAAATTCTTCGTTTCGTAACCATAATAACCCATTTCTGCACTCGCTTGATAATAGTGCGGTGCGTACATTTTCATCGAACCGTCATCGTAAAAAGACAAGCCCACAATATCCATCAACGACTGAATATAATTGTCCAAGGTATCGCCTGTCGGTAAATCATCGCAATCTGTTCCCCATTGCCAAACCGAAAAAGGAAGCTCCAAAACCGCATATTCAAACGCTGCATCAACGCCACCTAAATAGTCAAAATTGTAGCCAGCACCTTGCGAAAACCACTTCAATTTGCCAATCACTTCTACCCTATTTTCCAATAAAACCTTTTGCACCTGAAAAATTTTGTCCCGACATTCCTTCGTTCCAATCGTGTCCAAAAACGTATAAATTCGCTTTTCTTCAATATCCAAATTCATCGGAGCGACATAAGGAATCGACACTTCAACATCATTTGGATAAAAATAACGATAAAAAATCGTCGTTTGTCCACCCTTGCTAATGCCCGTACTTACCCATTTTCCACTATAAATTTGTTTGAATAATTGGTTAATATGATGCAAATCGGCAGTCGCTTGTTCCAGATTCAAATATTGCCAATCCAACGGTGACGGCACGGATTTTCCGCAATAACGGTGTTCAATATTGATATAATTTGCGTGCAGCATCGCAGCGACTTCATTTTTGCCACGATTCAATTGATAACCCTGTGTCGCCATGACATTCGGTGCATCGAAACCAACGTGCGTCAATTCAATTCGCTGATAAAATGTCCCTTTTTCGGGGTTTTTATGGTCAATCGCCTGCTTGATAAAACACTCATATTTATCGTCCGACACTTTCGTAAATTTTACACCTTCTAAGTCAAACAAAGCGTCTTCAATGCTTTGAGCGAAAGTAAAAACGGTTACGAATATTAAAATGATTGATAAGTAAGTTTTTTTCATAGTAAAATTTTGGTTTAAAACGTACTGCCACTCTCCAGAGTGACCGTAAATATTTTTTAGTATAAATTTAAAAATACAAATATAATAGGTGGTAGGTTAAAAGCGGGGATAAAAACCTATCTGGTTCTAAAAGCCCGACAGGTTTGTAATGCACATCAACGCTTTCGACCCGCCACTATATAATAAATAGAGCTGTCATTCAACGAACGATTTTTTTGGTTTTGGAATCGTAATTTCCTTTTATCAAAAATCCAGAACGAACGCAAAATTACCTCGAACATCTTGATAATCAATACCCAAATCTACACATTCCAATTTCCATTTTTCAATTTGCCAAAATTTATTAGACGCATCAAAAATGATTTTTTTGAAGGTGAAAGCGTTGTTTAAATTGGCGATTTTTATTTTTGGATTATTGAGGACAATCAAATAATCGACTTGGATTTTTTCGGTCGTCGGTTCGATATTTTTATTAACAATCAAAAACGTTTTATCGTGAAATTGAATCAAATTTGCTTGTTTTTTTAGAAATGGTTGGTTCAAATTTTCGTCAATTGCCGTGCTGTCGATGGTTTCAATGTTTAGTTTCCAGTGATGACTTTGGGCGGCAAATTCGTAGTTTTTAGCATTCAAATTTTCACTTTGCAAATTGGTTACGGTTTGACCGTTGATAAAATCAATGGCGGAAGCGTTGGAAATGCTGTAAATGACGACTTGTTTTTGGTAGGCGGATTGAAAATGATGGAACAAACTGATGCTTGCCAAAAGTATGATAAAACTTAGCGAATAAATCGTCCAACGGATTTTTCGAGTTTGTAATAAAAAGCCAAACGTTAGAATCGCTGCGAGAATCAAATAAAATTCTGTATCGGTAAACCACAGTCCTTTTATTGCGGCAAGCGGAAAATGATGAATCGTTTGGATGCACCAATTCATAATATGAATTACGTAATGAATCGCTTTGCCGAGAAATACGTCTAAATACGGAATTAAACCAATCGTAAAAAATGCTAAACCTAAAATCAAAATCACGAAAGCGGCAGGGATAACAATCGCGCTTGATAGCCAAAACCAAATCGGAAACTGATGGAAATAGTACAACGTGAGCGGTAAAGTGCCTAAAGTTGCGGCAACGGAAACCATGGTAAGTTGCCAAAAATAGTTGACAATTTTATTTTCAGGCAAATACCAAATCGCTAATTTTGGTTGAAAATAAACGATGCCAAAAACGGCTGCGTAAGACAATTGAAAGCCAACGGAAAACAGAAAATACGGCTCAAAAAATAGTAAAACAAAAGCCGAAGCCGCCAAAATATTGTAAATATTCGGTTGGCTATTTCGCTCCAAACCATAGACTAACATCGTAAACATAACGGTTGCCCGAATGACGGAAGGCGTGAAACCCGTAAATAAAGCGTAAAACCAAATCGGTAAAATAATCAGCAGGAGTTTTAACGATTTTCGCTTTTTCCAATAGAATTGGTTCAAAATAAACCGCAAAATCATGGCGATAATCCCGACGTGCAGACCTGAAACCGCCAAAACGTGAATCGCTCCAGTTTCGGAATAGGCGGCTTGAATATCGTCTGATAATTCTTCTTTGAAACCCAAAAGTAGAGCCATTGCAACGCCTTGCTCGGCTTCGCCATTGATGAAAGTCTTAATTTGTGCAATTCGCTGAATGCGTAACTGATTGACCCACGAGAGTAAACCGCTACTTTTTACATTCAAATTTTGCCAATTTTCGGCAGGAATATAAGCTTGAAAATAGATTTTTTTGTATTTCAAAAACTGTTTGTAGTCAAATTGATGGGGATTTTTGGGCGGTTCTACGGTATTGACGAAAGTCTGAAACAAAATATTATCGCCATAATTGAGCGATTTACTGAAGGTATCGGCTTCGATGTAGCACAATAATTTACCAGTTACGGCTTCCAAACTATCCGAAGTTTTACCGATTTTTTGTAGTGCTAATTCGACTTTTGTGGTATTTTTGGTGGTGGGCAAATTGATGACTTTTCCTGAAACCCAATATTTTTGATTGCCTTCGTTTTTATTAATAATGTGTTGGTAATGCGTGGTTTTGTGCGTTGGATTATTCCAAAACATGACTTGCCAACCTAATAAAAATAGGCTCAAATTAATCAAAATTCCTAAAATCCATTGGCGATAAGCCACTAATTCTAACCGACTTAAAAATGCGATAACAACGGTCATTGCGGCAAGCAAAAGGATAGGAAAAGGCAGACTTTTATCAACGGTTGCGTTGAGCCAAATCCCGAACGTGAACGGAATGACGAAGCGGATGAAAGGAATGGATTGCCAATTGATGGATTGCATAATCTGTGCGTTTGAAAAAACCTATGGGGTTTGAAAAAACCCCGCAGATTTGAATTTTTTATAAAACATCCTGTAAAATACGATTTTTTATAAAAATCAAAATAAAATTTCGAATTAAATCAAAATGCAAAATCAGCTATTAATTTCATTTTCAACTGTTTATAAATTATTAAGACCTACAAATGTTCTTTTATTGAATAAATAACAAAATTTTCTTAATGATTTTTTAGATTTTATAAAATTTTTATCTAAATTTGCTCTTATAGTTTACGGATTATTTCCTCAGCTATAACCAAATAAAACTTTATTATTATTATAATTGCTTTTACAAATATTTAGAATTTTAAATCTTCCATGATTAGTGATGTTCCGAAGGCGAAAGCCATCGGAACATTTTTTTTGTGAAAAACCTACAAGGTTTTGAAAACCTTATAGGTTTACAACGCAAAATTTTTACCTTTGCATCCCGTAATGTAATAATCAAATGATGAACGGTGAACTCACTTTTTATGTGGTTCACCGTTCATCATTTATATTTTATAAAAGTGATGACAAAATATGTATTTGTTACGGGCGGTGTAACTTCTTCTCTTGGTAAAGGTATCATAGCGGCTTCTTTGGCTAAATTGCTGCAATCTCGTGGCTTTTCTGTTACCATTCAAAAATTCGATCCTTATATAAATGTGGACCCTGGAACGCTGAATCCTTACGAACATGGGGAATGTTACGTGACGGAAGATGGTGCGGAAACGGATTTGGATTTGGGACATTATGAGCGTTTTTTGAATACGCCAACGTCTCAGGCCAATAACGTGACGACCGGTCGCATTTATCAAACGGTGATTAATAAAGAACGAAAAGGCGATTATTTGGGAAAAACGGTTCAAATTGTGCCGCATATTACCGACGAAATCAAACGTCGAGTCCAATTATTAGGCACGACGAATGAGTATGATATTGTCATTACGGAACTCGGTGGAACGGTTGGCGATATCGAATCTTTGCCGTTTTTGGAGGCTTTGCGACAGTTGCGTTGGGAGTTGGGAACGGATAATTGTATCGTGGTTCATTTGACTTTAATTCCGTATTTGAGTGCTGCAAAAGAACTCAAAACGAAGCCGACCCAACATTCTGTAAAGGAATTATTGAATAATGGCGTTCAGCCAGATATTTTGGTTTGTAGAACGGAATATCCTATTGGTCAAGATATTAGACGAAAAATTGCTCGTTTTTGTAATGTCGAATTGGGTGCTGTGATTGAGGCGATTGATGCGAAAACGATTTATGATGTGCCGCTTTTGATGTTGAAGGAAAAGCTGGATACGATGGTTATTTCTAAGTTGCGATTGGTGGATAAAAAAGAGCCAAATCTTGCACAATGGAAAAACTTTTTAGGTAAATTAAAAAATCCGTCAAACGAGATAGAAATTGGTTTGATTGGAAAATATAACGAATTACAAGACGCTTATAAATCCATTTATGAGTCGTTTATTCACGCAGGAGCGATGAATGAATGTAAAGTAAACGTTCGTCCGATTCATTCGGAAACGATTACGGCAAGTAATGCTCACGAAAAATTGGCGAATTTGAACGGTGTTTTGGTCGCTCCAGGATTCGGTGAACGTGGAATTGAGGGAAAAATTGAAGCGATAAAATACGTCCGTGAAAATAATATTCCGTTTTTTGGAATTTGCTTAGGAATGCAGTGTGCAGTCGTTGAATTTGCTCAAAATGTCTTAGGTTTGGAAGGTGCGGCTTCGATAGAAATGAAACCTGAAACGCCTAATCCTGTCATTGATTTGATGGCAGAACAGAAAAAAATTACACAGATGGGCGGTACGATGCGTTTGGGTGCTTACGCTTGTGATATTCGCAAAGGTTCAAAATCATCCACTGCATATAAATCGTTAAAAATCAGTGAACGCCACCGTCATCGCTACGAATTTAATAATGCGTATTTGGAAGAAATCGAAAAGCATGGTTTGAAACCTGTTGGAATTAATCCCGATACAAATTTGGTAGAAATCGTAGAATTGAAAGATCATCCGTGGTTTGTCGGTGTTCAGTTTCACCCAGAATTAAAAAGTACGGTCGAAAATCCGCATCCGCTTTTTGTTGCATTTGTAAAAGCTGCAATGGATTATCAATTTAATGAGGAATAAAAAATTAAAAATATCGCTTTGACGTATATTTGTATTTTTAATAAAAGCCTTGCAAAAACTAAGTTTTGCAAGGCTTTTATTATTTCATATCAAAAAGAAAATGACTCGTCTTTTCGTTACTCATCTTTCTTCAAAGTTTTTGCATATTTCAAAATTGCTTTTTCATACGCTTTTGCAATTTCGACGACTCGGCTCGAAATCATTTCGCCTTCGAATTCAAAATCTTTTGCATTTAGACGGCTGACCTCGTCAATATGGTCTTGAAAAAGTGGCTCAGCGTAGCAAAGCGTACCATAAATCCTACCAGAAAGTGCTAAATTTCGAGCGTAAACGCCTTGATGTTCGGTTCTAATTCCGAGTGCATTCACGTATTTTTGAGAACTAACCCCTGGCAAAATTGGAATTTCACAATCGTCCCGCAAATATTCCAAAACATCTTTACTGAATTTTGCCGATTTTTCAATATCATCCGTTAATAACAATCGCAATAAATTATATCGACGTTCTTTGCTAAATAATTCACCCCTCATATAGGCACCGCCCGTGAATGCCATGCTGTATTGTGTACGGCAGGGTTTTTTCCAGGGCTTGTTTCCACCATCAACATTATAGTGCATAATCATCGTCAAATCTGGACGAAATTCATTCACGATTCGTACTCGTTCGTCATTATCTTTGTGCCGAAAATATCGCCAGAACAATCTACTTTTATCCGGTTTCTCCTCTCGACTGTCAAAACGTTCGTACCAAGTATCGTAATCCGTACCGAAGGCAGTTTTTCCATATTGACGAGTCGCCATCACAATTGCACCGTGTTTTTCTAATTGTCTGTGTAAATAATTGGACGTATGCCAAGCCAAATCTGCTTCCCAAAATGCAATATCTTCACCTTTATATTTCATTTCAATATACTTGCCTTCGAGCTTTGCCGTTTTCAAATCTCCAGCAATATGCCCTGCATCTAATGCGATACGCAAACCTTTTAGCGGTTGCTCTTTTGTCGGTTCAAATTTTGCTACGGCAGCAGGTTTTTCTGGTTGCGGATAATTCACAACAAACATTGGATGACTATAATTTTCATACATATCAAAAGCCATCGCTGGATCGGTTTCACAAACTTCCTTGAAACGTTCCAAATCATGCCATGGCAATATAAATTCATGTTTATTGGCTTCCCAATCCGAGCTGGTTTCATAAATTTTGATCCCCTCATCATCAATACGAATTTGGTCATAAATCTCTGCATCTTTAACTAAATATCGAGCGAGTTGCAACTGATATTTATCTTTTAATGCCCCAATATTTATCTCTCCTTGTGGGCTACAATTAAAGATGCCCAACAAAATAACGGTAACGACAAGTGTGCGAATATTCAACATTTTTTCCTATTAATAATTCGTGATTAGTAACTCAGCTGTCAACTCAACTATTTAGTTTTTAGACTTGTAATAATTTGATTATCAAACCATTAAAAATAAACTCTTGAGACAAAAACCAATTTTTTTTTATATTTATAAACCAATACAGTAATTTACTGAAATTATCAATACAAAATAATTTATCTTAAAACAATTACAAAGTGTTTTTTAGATTTGCCGTAAAAAAACGGCACAATTTCTAAGGTTTTAGAAGTTGTGCCGTTTTTTTTAATCCATCAATTTTAATACTTAATCCCTAATAAGACCAATCGGATGGTTAATTGCGGCGTCACCGTAAATGACCGGCGTTTGATATTCATTCGTATGAATACTAACGTTCGCCTGTACGTAATCGAATAATTCACCAATTCTGACAAACTCATCATTATTGATATTTGCCTCACCTTTCAAACCTTTAATCAAGTAGTGACTAAAAATACCTTGTCTCAATCCATTATTTTCAATAGAAATTTCTTTCGCTTTAGATGACATGAAAAGTACCAAACCACCTTTACTTTTGTGTATTTCGTTATAATAATTATCAATTGATGCTCTATAATTTTCGCCTTTGAAAGCTACTAAACCGCCAGAATAACAAGCATCTGCAATGATAATTTTAGATTTCGCTTGATTAGTTTCCAAAATTTCAAGAAACTCTCTGTACTTAATTTGCTGCTCAAAACCATCAGAATCTATAGGAATGAAAGCCCCTGGTACACCATGACCAGAAAAGTAGAATATGAATACATCTTCAGCTGACGCTTTTTCTGCAAAATCCCGTAAAGCCTTGATAATATTATCTTTAGTTGCACTTTCGTCAATAAATAATCGAATTTGTTCGTCTTTTATCGCACCGCCTTTAGGGCTTTTCAAAAAACTATGAAATTGATAAGCATCATCATCAGGGAAGTTCAACCTTGGCATTTTAGAGTATTTCGCTACACCAACAATAATCGCCCATATTTTCCCTTTTTCAATCGCTATCTCCTCGATTGGAGCATCTTCAAATCTAACAACGTCGTAAGCATAAGCATCTATGAATTGACCATTACTCCATTCCCCATCTTGCTTTGTCCCATTCCGACTATACAAAACACCTTGACCATCAAAGTCATGTGCTTTCCAATTCCCAATATAAATATCATCATCACTATAATAACAGATTCCGTAACCACTCGCTTTAGCATTTTCAAAACCACCATCATATAAGGTATAATCACTATAAACATAAACACCTTTACCGTCAACACAATCTCCAGTTTTACAACCCTGAAATTCATTCGGGTTCTCACGAACGTAATCGTCCTCTAACCAAATACCATTCGTCACTTCCGTATTATCAACTAATATACCTTCACCATCTTTGTAACCATTTTTGAAATGTCCAACATATTTTTCACCTGTAGGATAATAATATAGACCGTAGCCATTAATTTGTCCTTCAAAAAAATTACCTATCACCTTCGCCCCGTCATTCATGATTTTCATTCCGAATCCGTTTCCACTATTAAAAACTGAAATACGATTCTCATCTGAAATCAAAAAGGACATTTCATCGTTTTGATTTATGCTTTTTAATGGAATAGTTTCTTTTGCGTTTAATTCAACACCTGCAAAAATTAACACTAACACTATAAATAATTCGGAAATTTGTCTCATGTTTTTATTTTTTCTAATTCAATCTATAATTAATAACAATCCTTCTCTTTCAAGGGAATTATAGCTTGAATCTGTAAATCCTTTTAAACGTTCACACGAACATCTTTTTAAGATTTATCATTCTACTCTTTTTTTATCTTCTAATAATACAGTTAACTTATCCTAAAATTGACCCTTATTAATAATTAAAAATCAAGTTATGTGACATTAATAAACTCAAAAATCAAAACAATTAATATAGCATATTAATTGTTTTAGATGTATAAAAAACTAATTATCAATTAATATATGCTATAATAAAAAACATATAAAGTTATTTTATATTTAAAAAAATTATCACTATATTAATAAAAATCATCACATCAAATTTGAAATTAAAGCACCAAGGGAGAATGCTTCAAATTCACACGTACTGCATAAGCTACATTTTAGATTGTGTAGGGTTTACAACATTCATTATCAATAAAGATTCAAAAAAAAACGGTATAATTTCTAATCAATTAGAAATTATGCCGCCGTCGTGTAACTTAATTTTAAGAATCAATTTGCTCGGATGAAGCCAATCGGATGATCAATTGCTCCATCACCATAAATCATTGGTGTTTGATAATCATTCGTGTAAAAACTAACATTAGTCTGCACGTAATCAAACAACTCATTGATTCTAATAAGCTCATCGCTATTCGTATTTGCCGCACCTTTCAAGCCTTTGAGCAAAAAATAGCTAAAAACACCTTGTCGTAATCCGCCATTTTCAATAGAAGTTTCTTTTACTTTTGAAGACATTAAAAGTACCAAACCGCCTTGGCTTTTATGAATTGCTTGATAATAATTATCTATTGCCTTTTGATAATTTTCTCCTTTAAAATCCGCCAAACCACCTGAATGACAAGCATCTGCAATGATAATTTTCGATTTTGCTTTGCTCGTTTTCAATATTTCCAAAAGGTTTTTATATCTCAAAAGGTCCTTAGTACCATCCGAATCAATTGGTAAAAATGCACCTGGTAAACCATGACCTGAAAAGTAAAAAATAATGACATCGTCTGAGGTCGCTTGTTCTGATAATTCTATTAATGATTTTACGATATTCACCTTTGTCGCACTTTCATCGACTAATAATCTAATTTGCTCATCTTTTATCGCTCCTCCTTCAGGACTTTTCAAAAAACTATGAAACCTATAAGCATCATCATCAGGAAAATTCAATGGCTTTACCGTCGTTGCTGTATATTTGGCTACACCGACAACAATAGCCCATATTTTTCCGGTTGAAGTTCCTCTTGTTACTATTTTTTTTGACTCCATTACTTTGATAGTAGGCACTGTGATAGCAACGGATTCGATAGCAGACGAAGGCTCCTCTCCTTTAGTGAAAACGCTATTCGCTATAATATCTCTATTGAAATCAAGCATTTCATAAGTATCCATTAATTGACCTTTTTCCCAATGACCACTCTCCTTACGTCCATCTTTATGATAAAAAACCCCCTGTCCGTGAAAAGAATGTGCAGACCAATAGCCAAAATAAATATCACCATCACTGTAATAACAAATCCCGTGACCATCTACTTTACCATCCTTAAAGCTACCATCGTATAGTGTGAAATCGTCATAAATTAAAACACCATAACCATTGCTGCAATCTCCTATTTTACATCCAGATAATGTCTTAGCATTCGTCCCGACAAATTTGTCATCACTCCAAATTCCATTTATAATTTTTGTACCGATCAATAAACCTTTTCCGTGTCTATTATTATTTCTTAATTCACCAATGTATTTTTCACCATTCGTATAATGACATACGCCGTAGCCATTAACTTTACCGTTGACGAATTTTCCAATTATTTTCCTTCCGTCTTCTAAAACTTTCATTCCGAATCCGTCATCATTCTCAAGAATTAGAATAGATGTTTTCCCATAAAATGGTTTTTCCGTTCTTTTTACCTCATCTTTCAGGGCGAAATCATTCGGTAAAGATGTTGCACTTAAATTAGTAATTATTAAAATTAGTAGAAATAAAAAAAGTGGTTTTGCATACTGTGTCATGCTGTTTGTGTTTTGTAACTCAACACATAATTAATCATAAGAGACAACTAACTTGTTTTGTAGCGATTAATCAATTATTGAAATTATTAGGAACTATTAGGAATTATTACTTTACAATAAATCTTCTTGCACTTTTTAGGTTCACTATTATTTTGAATCACACCTAAGATATAAACTTGAAAAAATTAATATCTTTCATTTTCAAAATTATGTAGTGTCATTCTAAATCAATGAGACCACGATTTACAAGAAAAATAGGCTTTTAAAAAAAAAAGCCACTTATAACGTGACAGCGTATTTTAATAAACATATATAATATTTATCCAAAAATATTCACACACGTCAAAATTGTAGAACATTTAAGGATTTATACTAAATATAATTTTTCAATATTTATATTCTATTGTGACAGTATTTATAGCATAATTAAGTCAAAAATCACGTATAAAACGACATTTTATATATTTTTTGTTAAAATTCACTCGTTTTAACAAGAAAAAATCCATTTATAGAGGTATTAATGAGCAATTAATATCGATTTAAACTTTTTAACACCTGTAAGATGTTATAGGTTATTAAACCTATTTATTTAGATTATCACATAAAAAAGTGGTATTTCATGCACTCACTTTTAATCATGCTATAAGTTTGTTCACACTGCTATACAAAATTGGTTTACAGTTGTTTTTAAAACTCGTAATTCATTGATAATCAGATTTATAAGGTTTTAAAAACCTGAAAGGTCTTTCCACCAATAAAAAATGTATAGCAGTGTGGAGTTTGTTCTATTACAAAAAAAAGGCTATTCCGAACAGTCATTAACTGTTTGAAATAGCCTTTTTTGAATTTTAATTTTTTCACCACTTCTTACTCTGGCTCGAAACCAAGAATAATATTAAACTTACCATATTCCGTTATACCAGCATTAGCCGCTAAATTCTTATCAAATCCAAGTCCGTAATCAAATCCTAATGTACCGAACATTGGTAAAAATACACGTAAACCAATTCCCGCAGCACGTTTTAAATCGAAAGGATCATATTTACTTAAATCATTCCAAGAGTTACCACCTTCAAAAAATCCTAAAACATAAATCGTTGACATCGGATTTAATGAAATTGGATAACGCAACTCTAACGTAAACTTGTTATAAGCCGCAGCCCCACCTTGATTATTTTCGACATTCGCTTCCAAATCTAAAACATCGTAACCCCTTAACGCAATAATATCTTTCCCTTGAATACCTGCAAAGTTAGAAATACCGTCACCACCCAATTCGAAACGCTCGAAAGGAATTGTTCCAATTTCGCTATTGTATGCACCTAACAAACCAATTTTTGCAGCAGCACGAAAGACAAATTTATCAAACACTGGAGAGAACCATTCCGCCGTAACTTTCCATTTATGATATTCTAACCATTTGAATTTTTCGTCAATTTCCATATCCGTATAGTCCGTATTTTTATCTCTAAATAACGAATAAGGAAGAGATGCTTGCATTGCCACCGTAAAACGAGCACCAGTTCTCGGAAATGTCGGATTATCAATCGAATTACGAGAAATCGTTTGATTCAAACTTAAATTATTGAAACTCCCCTTTGTGACCGCTTCACCGTCTGAAGAAAAACCACTATAATTACTAATATTAATATTTTGATACGTAATTGACGTATTCGATACAAAATAATCATCAGGCCATTTCAAACGTGTTCCGATACCGACAGAACCACCTGTAATTGCTAATGAACTCGGTTCAAATCCTCCATTAACCAATATTTCACCACGATAAAAACGAGTGTGATATGCCGCCAAAGTAAATGAATTGGCTTTTTTGCCACCTAACCAAGGTTCTGTAAAAGAGAAATTATAGGCTTGATAGAATTGACCATTCGTTTGTCCACGAAGCGACAAACGCTGACCATCACCTTGCGGTAAAGGACTCCAAGTTTCTTTTTTACCAATATTGCTTAAAGAGAAATTATTAAAAGTTACACCCAAAGTACCAATTACACCTCGACCAAGTCCACCCCAACCTGCGGATAATTCCAACTGATCAGAAGATTTTTCAACTACTCCATATTCAATATCAACCGTTCCGTTCTGTTGATTTACGGGCGTTCCAATCGATAATTGTTCCGGGTCAAAATACCCCAAATTCGTAATCTCCCGTTGTGAACGAATAATATCCGAACGACTGAATTTTTGACCAGGTTTGGTTCTCAACTCTCTACGAATCACCTCTTCATGCGTTCTATCGTTTCCAGTGATTGTCACTCTATCAATTGTCGCTTGTGGCCCTTCATAAATCCGAATTTCCAAATCTACAGAATCGTCTTCAATTCTCAATTCCATAGGATTCACTTGAAAAAACAAATAACCATTATCCATGTATTGAGAACTCACATCACGACTATCTTCACTAAACTGCAAGCGCTGATCTAACAAAGCTTGATTATAAATATCCCCTTTTGAAAGACCCAAAAGTTGAGTTAACGTTTCATCTGCATAAATTGAATTCCCCTTCCAAGTAATGTCACGGAAAAGATATTGATTGCCTTCATCTATACGAATTTCCAGAATCAAATCTTCTCCTTTTTCATCACGATAAGTGCTATCGCTTAAAATCTTCGCATCACGAAAACCCAACGTATTATAATAACTAACAATCGCATTTTTATCCGCTTCATAATCTTCAGCGACTAATTTAGACGAAGAAAATAGCTTCTTTTTCCAAGAAGTATTTTCCATTTTTTTTCGCAATTTTCTATCAATAATATTCTCATTTCCCGAAAAAATAATATCCGCAATTTTAACACGATCGCCTCTTTCCACATCAAAAACCAAACGGATACTATTTTGAAATAAAGAATCCGGAATTTCTTCCACAACCGTCTTTGCATCCATATATCCTTTTTCGACGAAAAAACCGTTTATCGCATTAATTGCATTGATTTTTACACTTTCTGACACAATTGCTCCTTTCAATAAGTATCTATCTACCTCTCCATTCAAATCATCATGGTAAGACTTCTTAATACTTTTGTAAGAATATCGGGATAACTTCGGACGCTCTTGCACATCAATATTCAAGAAAATCACATTACCAATTTTTTTAGTAATAACGATTTCCACATCTGTAAAAAGACGCAATCGCCACAATGATTTAATCGCTTTTGCAACATCATCTCCTTTCGGAACTTTAATCGTTTTTCCTACGGTCAAGCCAGAGATAGCAATAATCGCATTTTCGTCTGTATTTTCATTTCCGGAAACGGTAATCCCTCCGATCTCGAACTCGTTGTCAATCGTATAATCAACGGAAGGTTTTTGTGCAAAACCAGTTACTGCGAACATCGCCAGCAAGGTTACACTAAAGAGCAATTTTTTCATGTATTATATTGAATTTATTGAGGTAGGTTTAATCAACTGCCAATATTTACGGACAATCAAGTAAAAAAATCACCTACTTTCCTTATTTTAAAGTTACTGAACGCCTTATTTTTTCCGTTCGCTGCTAAAATCTTTTTTTTTTATAAAATACTAAAGCATCAGACGCTTCATTTATCAATAACAACTATCACTTTAGTTAGGAATTAGTAGATAGGAATTCGGAATTATAAAAAATTGGTACTCAACAATCTATACCATTTATAACTATCCAAAACTTTTAAATAGTTGTGCTATTTCACAATCTGCTCACTCGTCTTTCCAAAACGACGTTCTCTGTTTTGAAAATCCAAAATTGCCTTATAAAACTGTTGTCTATCGAAATCAGGCCAAAATACGGGTGTGAAATATAATTCTGCGTAAGCCAATTGCCAAAGCAAAAAGTTACTAATTCGAGTTTCTCCACTTGTACGAATCATTAATTCAGGGTCAGGAATTCCAGCAGTACTCAAAGCCGCATCAAAAGTTGAATTTTCAATATTTTCAACCTCCAAATCACCACTTTTAACAGCGTTCGCAATCTGCTTAACCGCCTCTATAATCTCCCACTTAGCACTATAATTCAACGCCAAAGTCAAGGTCATTCGCTTATTATGCTTCGTTTTTTCAATTGCCTCCGTCAGCTCTTTGTAACACTGACTCGGCAACTGCCCCAACTCACCAATCGCATTTAACTTCACGTCATTGTCCATTAACGTCTTGATTTCGGTACGAATTGTATTCACCAAAAGCGTCATTAATGCGTTTACCTCGAACTTAGGTCGCCCCCAGTTTTCCGTAGAAAAAGCATACATAGTCAGGTATTCAATACCCAACTCAGCCGCAGATTCAGTCACTTCACGGACGGATTTAACGCCGCTGCGGTGCCCAAAAACACGAGGTCTTCCCTTCTCTTTTGCCCATCTTCCGTTACCATCCATAATGATGGCAACATGACGAGGTAATCTTTCCGTATCAATTTGATTTTTTAAGTCCATTCTTCTACAAACATACCTTTTTCAAAAAACGCTGCAAGTTACAAAAAACTATTAGTTAATTGATTGATTAGTTAATTAGTTGATTCTTGACAAATAACCGATCAACGAAGAAAGCCGAAGTTATCAAAAGATAACTTCGGCTTTCACCAATCAATCCCCAATTATCGGGAAAAACGGAATTAATCGATTTGACTCAATTCAAGGAAATAGCAGGCATTGCCACAACTTGATTATTAAAGGTCAAGCTAAAAATATCAAATTGAAAATATTGATATAATGGCATAGTTTCTAACACTTTATGTACTTCTTCTTCCGTATCTTCATTTACAATCATCCAAAGTTTAGACCGCTCTAAAGATAGGACATAACTGCCTAATACATTTTTTTGCATTAATTCAGTTACTTTCTCTTGTTGTTCAGGTACAAGCGGCATTATTTCCGGAAAATCTTGTTTCTTGAACTTTATTTCGACCATGAATTGCCTCATAAGTATCGTCTTTTAAAAATTAGTCTCTATAATGTATTTCAACTACCTCAACCACAAATTGTTGTTCAACTTGGAAAATTAAACTAAATTTAAAAAGGTTTTTATCCTTTTTTTCAAATTCCATTTGTAGCGAGATACTGTAAAAAGACCAATTATTATTCCATCAACTACTTTTTAACAATCAAAGTCAAACTGACAAACTTAACTGACAACTTGTCAAATGAAACGTAGTTTAGTTTTTTTGTAAAAACGTTAGAGCGAAAAATAACTACTAATTCAGGATTAAAATACTACCGTTCTGCAAAATCCGTAGGCTCAGATTCTAAAATAATTAATGGAAAATCGTTTCTAATTTTACTTTTCGATTCAAAATCCAAATCCTTATAACTTTTTCGATAACGAGTATTCGCCACTTCCTCCCAAATCTCATTGTAAGCCGCTCGCAATTCATTATAAACGCCCAAATAAATCTCATACGTCGTTGCCCTATCATTTTGTAAGGCAACAATTGCATTCACAGGACTTTCAGACAAATTCGCATCACCCGAAGGATTCAAAA
>Ga0222647_1000371_pt1 | contig 21498 bp, 14 predicted proteins | sample AntAcemetagen333_FD_179864 | JGI IMG/M metagenome (GOLD analysis project Ga0222647, IMG submission 179864) | Saline water microbial communities from Ace Lake, Antarctica - #333 | ecosystem: Environmental > Aquatic > Non-marine Saline and Alkaline > Saline | place: Antarctica: Ace Lake...
TTTTGAGGCTTTTCGGAAGCTAAAGTAGCCGCTACGTGCAGAAATTGTCAAAGAGCCAAAATTTAATTACACATTAATCACAAAAAAATCTATATGAGATTGTTAGCTTTTCTTGGTACTATCACCATTTCATTATTGATTTGGAGCTGCACACCAACGATTAAAACATCAGCTATTGATTATTCCGCTAATTCGCCTGTAAAATGGGAATTAGAAGAGCATTCAACCGTAATTTTCAAAAACTATAATACGTCTTTAGAAAAAACAATGAACGGTGCTTTTATTTATAAAAAATATTATCCAACGACAAGTGTTAAAACCTTTGAAATCAATTATTTAGATGAAGAAAGAACGACTAAACAAGGACGATTTACACACCGTTACGATAATAATCAAATTTGGTCAACTGGCGATTTTATTGCCGATGAAAAAAATGGAGAATGGCACTATTATATTACGAATGGAGATTTGAAAAAAGTCGGTTCTTTTAATAATGGTTTGCCGATGGGAACTTGGCAAACGTTCAGCGATTCCACAAAAGCAAGTGAATATTCATTTAATGACGAAGGAAAATTTCACGGAAAATATATTTATTATAACAAAGAAGGCGGTATTACAAAAGAGTTGACTTACGAAAATGGGGAGGTAATTAAAACAAAAAATTACATTAATTCTGGCGTATCAGAAGCATACGAAGTTGTCGAAAGAATGCCAGTTTACGGGGAGGAATGTGGCAAAATTGAAAACGAAACTTTGGCGAAAACCTGTAGCGATAAAGCGTTATTAAATACCGTTTATACCGATATTCGTTATCCTGCGTTTTGTCGTGAAAATGGCATTGAAGGCTCTGCTTACCTTGAATTCTTCGTAGAAAAAAATGGTGAAATTTCCAATATTACGGTCTTAAATGGCGTATGTGAAGAAATGGAAAAGGAGTGTCTTCGTGTCGTGGACAAATTAGAAAATTGGCAACCAGGTTATCAAAGCGGTGAAGCTGTTCGGGTTCAGTTTAGATTGCCGATTCGATTTAGGTTGGAATAATTTTTTTAGTTTGGGGCGTTTCAGTCGTTTTTCCAATGATATGTTTTTATGTTTTAGGTTTAATAATCCTAACGTAAAGGAAAGTTTGAACGGTCGAACTGCTCAATCTAAAAAACGACCTAAACCAAAATAATTACTCAAACTAAAAGCGTAAAGCCTTGTTTTGACGTTAAGTTGTTGAACGAATAAACTACTTTAACCAAAATTAAAAATATGAAAAAGATACTTTTTTTAGGAATATTTGGAATAATACTATTTCATGGCTGCATAGAACCGCCCGATTATCCGGTTGAACCCGTGATTGCATTTTTGGAAATAAACAAAACACAAATTGTCGGTCAGACGACTCTGGAAGATCCGAATAGAGTTGTAGATACTTTATTCATTACTTTTAGTTTTACTGATGGCGATGGCGACCTTGGTAAAAGCGATACCGATACGACCCGTAATGTATTTTTAATTGATTCGAGGTTAGGTAATGCAGGAGAAAGTTTTCAAGTTAAGACGATTCCACAAGCAGGGGTTACCAACGGTATTTCTGGTGAAATGACAGTAATGCTTCCAGAAACTTTCTGTTTTCCAAACTCCGCACCTCGTGACAGAATGACCTATTCGATTCAAATTGTTGATAATGCAGGGCATTACAGCAATATTATTGAAACGCCTGAAATTGAATTGATTTGTGATTAGAAACCAAAGATAGAAGACGAAAAAGACGAAAGAGACGAAAGATAGACGCTTCGCTTGACGAAGAACGAAAAGACGCTGAATATTATGAACCTAATTTTTGAACTTTATTTTCAAATATTCAGCGTCTTTTCGCTTTTCATTCTTTTCATTCTTTTCATTCTTTTCGTCTCTCGTCAAGCAAAGCGTCCGTCTTTTTCGTTCTTTCCTTTACATTAACAAGTAAAACGCCTTCGTTAATTCAATATAATTGACTGTATAATCGTGTCGTTTTGAAGAGTTTTGAATGATTAAATGGCTTTCGTCAATTGGTTTTTCCGTTTTCTCAAATTGCATCAAAAGTCTTTCCGTTGGCTTAAAATCTCGCCCTTTGACGTTCATTTTTTTAGTACAAAACAACTTTTTGGCTTTCGCCAACGCTTCAAAAATAAGCCCTTCCGCATAAGGCAAAACCACACAAAATTTTCCTGAATCCTTTAATAAAATATCAACCGATTCAATCAAATCTTCAAAAGATAAGCTATCCGTGTGCCGTACTTGATTTTTATCATCGTTGGTGGATTTTGTACCACTAATAAAATAAGGTGGATTAGAAATAATTAAATCGTACTGTTTTGTTGCGATTTTTGAAAAATCTTGAATCGAATAATGATGAATCTTTAACCGCTCTGACCAAATACTTTCCTCAAAATTTTGCTTCGCCTGTTCGTAAGATACTTCGTCGATTTCTACGGCTTCGACAGTTGCACTTTGATTGCGTTGAGCAACCATCAAAGCAATCAAACCCGTTCCCGTTCCTATATCTAAGATAATTTTCGCTTCGCTAACTGCTACCCACGCACCGAGGAGAACGCCGTCAGTTCCGACTTTCATGGTAGTTTTATCTTGATGAATCTGAAATTGTTTAAAGCGAAAAGGTTGATAGGTTTTCATAGTTTTCTACGATTTTATTGGAGGTAAACGGTGTCAATTTTCAGAACCAATACAATTTAGTTACGATTATTTTAGTAAAAGCGACTATTCCCGATACCAAACCAGAAAAAATTGATACCAAACGGGACTAAATTCTGCAAAAGATAATTCTGGGTCTGCACTACCCTCTTCGTTTCTGCTGTGCGTATTTGGCAAAACAACGGTTTCAATATTAATAATTTGGTATTGTTCATTTTTACGAATTCAATCATTTTCAATCATTTATTCTACCAAGCGAAACACTCAAATTCTCAATATCATTAGCACAAATCAGTCGTTTTTTGATTTCTGATACAAAGACTTTAAATTGAATCATCTTGTTTAGCCTTTATATTTATTAATATCATAAAGTTGAAAATTAGCTAAAAAAAGCCTCATTACAAAAAATGTAAAGAGGCTTTTTAAGCTTTAAAATTTACAGCGTACTGCAACAAATCAAAAGTTTTTGATAGTTAAAAGATTGGTAATTGCAATAGGTTGACGAAGTTATTGGAATACTAAAACGACGTAACGATTTAATTTAAATCGGATACAATTTTAAAAAACCTGTCCGTTTATTGCCGTTTCTTACTCACTCATCATCAAATACGGAGAAATCACCGCTTTTAGTTCAGCGAAAGTAAATTCTTGTTGCCTAAAATCTCGAACATTTTTTTGTTGGTTCACAAATAAAGTTGCAGGAATAGTGCCGTCCCATTCTTCGCTAATTGCTTGGATTTCAGCATCGCCGAATTTTTCAATCAGAACAACTTCTGCCGTAATTTCTTTCTCTCTAATAAAAGGCAAAACCTGTGTTTTGATTTTATTTGGGTCGTCCAAACTAACAAAAATAACTTCTACCTTTTCAGGATAAGCATTCTGTAATAATTCAAAATAAGGCATTTCTTCGATACAAGGTTTGCACGAAGTCGCCCAAAAATTGTAAACATATAATTTATCTTTATTATTGGAATTAATCAAATTTTGAAACGTCATTAATGACATTCGTTGGACATCTTTTCCCGTTGCTTCCAGTAGTTTTTGTTTTTCTGCATCCGATAACTCCTGCTCTGGCATATCCTTAGAGTGTGGCAAAGCCATAGAAGCATCTTGTTCATCAGGTGCATTTCTTGTACAACTCATCGAGATGATTACTATCGAGAATAGTAGTAGTGTTTTAACATTCATACAATAATATTTTTGTTCGTTAACGATACTTCTGGGATTCCTCGGAATTATTTATATTAATAAAAAATCAAATATCTCTATTTTAATTAATAAAATCAAACATATTTAAACTATTTATAATGTATAAATTGTTGGTAATCAATTATTGATTTTCTATTTCTCCTTTAATTGGTAAAGGTTCTGATTTTTTTCGTTTGAACGTATTAAACTCCAAACTATACGAAACCCCAACACCCGATTTATTCCTATTGCCATTAATATCCGGATCGGAACGATTATAAGCTTTTAACCTCAATCGTCCGTCATCAGAGACGATATATTCTATCACGAAATCACCTGTAAAATACGTGCCAGAAGAGACTGAATTCACACCACCACCTGCTCCAACCACAAAATTCTGATTGAATAAAGACACTTGCGATTGCGTATTGACTTGAAGTTCGCTGGTTACACCTGTTGCGAGACTTGGGTCAGTTGCTATTTCTGCAAAAGGTTGATAATTAAAATTAAAATCCACACCCGAAAGAAAATCTACGTCTGTGACAATTTCCGAAACCAAGCCTGTTACGTAAAGCGAAAGTTGATTAGAAATCATTTCGGTCATCGTATTGGCATACGTTTGAATGACCGCATTACCTGAAATACCTACTTCATTTGGTAAAAAAGATTTCAAAACAACTAAGCCAAAAACTTGTCGATTTAGCTCATTTTTATCAGCTTTTACTGTCCGCATTTTATTATCAACGTAAGGCAATAATCGTTGATTGATATTTGGAAATTGAATATCAAAACCAATATCAGGCTTCATTAAATCACCCCGTAATTGCATCATCAAATCCACTTCAGTTGCTCGTTGCGCTAACGTTTTCTCTTCATCTGTTCTCAAATATTCTAAAATCAAATTATACGGTGCGGTGCGTAAGCCTTTATAAATTGCATCAATATTGACTTGTGCGGTAAACGGACTGCCGTCCCACGAAATTGTTCCACCTTTGGCAACCGTGAAAGGCTTATTAATACTCACTCCTGAACCTGGACTATAGGTAAATAAATATTCACCCGAAGTCAATTCATACGTTCCGAACATCGTAAATTCTCCCTTATTCGTAACATTTATCGTCAAATTTCCCTTTCCTCGTCCTCGCATAATATCGCCAACGGACTCGTCAAAAATCAAAGAAATTTCAGCTTGCGGCGTAACATTTAATTCTAATTTTAAATTTGCACCAAGGAAATTTACATTTTTATCTTTTTTGGTCGAAGTATCTTTAGGACTCACGAACTCAATGAAATTGACGGCTTTCGCACTGTTAGAAGTCGTCAACGGAATTGACATCCAAGAATCACTGGAAGTTGTGGCGTTGATATCGATGTTTGATGCCGATAAAGGTCCTGAAAATTCTACTTTTGCTGAGCCAATACCTCGACCGTAAAATAATTCACTATCCTTTTTTTCGGTATCAATTAATAAAAACCCATCAGAAGAAACCGTCAAATCCAATTCAAAATTCTTCAAATTCTTATGTCTAATGCCGCCATCAACAGTCGCCAAATTTCCAAATCTATCCGTTAATGTATTGCCGCTAAAGTCGAAAAAATTGTCTTTTGCGATGACTTTCACCTTCTCCAAACCATAATAGGTTTGTAGATAATTTACCCGTGTACCAGCTTCAGAAAGTCTCAATATTCCTGTCGCTTCTGGCTTTTTAATATTACCCGAAAAAACGAGGTCAGCGTTCACTTTACCTTTACTTCCCGAAATTCCTTGAACGAAATATTCGATAACACTAAATGGAAAATTTCTCGTTCGTGCTGAAAATAAAAAAGTATTTGGCTCGTATTTTTTGATACCTGCGGGAGTTGGCAAATAATATTTTCCGTCAACATTTAATGATTGTAATTCTGTTACACTTTCGTCATTAATAACTCGATTTTCTATCCCCAATTCAAAACTAAGCGGTTCGTCAAATTTAGGAATAGATGCAGAGAGATTTAACGCACCAAAATAATCATCATTAATATAAAAACTATCTATTTGAACAATACTTGAAATAGAATCTTCATCCAAATTAAATAAATCTTTAACCGTCGTTTGAACGTTCATTTGACCATCAAAAGTCAAAAATGGAACTTTTACAAATTCTTGTAACAAACTCATCGGTATATTATTTACATCGAGCTGTAAACCTTTATTTCCAACACTATTTAAGGCGATTGATTGGTTATTATTTTTTAAAATAAAATTATTAGTATAGATATAATCCGAGCCAAATTGTATATAATTATTATCAGAAATCATCCATTTATCTTCATTAATAAACAGGTCGGAAGAGTCCAGGTGAATATAAAATTGGTTATCCGTTAAAAATAATTGACCATTGATATTTAAGGCCGAAAAAATATCCGTGATACTGGAAACCGACGTTTTGAACGCAATTGTATCCCTTGATAAACCATTTTCTAACGTAATTTTTGGAATAACCAAGTTACCAATTTTCGTTTCATTCACTTCAATAACGAAACTCCCTTCATCACTAATCCCATTAGAATGCGCTGTGATTTGATTGATTTGTACTTGATTATATGCAAAGTAAGGCAATCCTAATTTGAACGAAAACGACTCATTTAACGCATTAAAATTTGCCTTCGCCGTCAAATCTCGAATTGTATCCAAACCTTGATCTAAGAGGTGTGTAATATTTTTGGTGTCTTTAACTCTTGCATTAAAAATGAAATTTTCCATCCCTGCGAATGCCTTATTGACGTAAGTCGAATCAAATTTGATATTTATTTTTTGTGCGAATGAAGGATAATTTTTTGCGACAAAATTTAGTAACGGTTTTTCAATATTTTTAATCGTATAATTTCCACCCAACGACGCATTTAATATTTCAGAATTGAGTCGCATCATTCGATATTGATTCTTGATGCTCGACCTCAAAACGATAGAATCTACATGAAATTTTTCCGAATTTTTTGAAATATTTAAGTTCAAAATACTTGCAGTACCAACGATATTGTCCAAATCATCACCCGAAAAATTCAAATTTAATTGAGTATTAAAAGCAAAGCTATCTTTGGTAATATTTAGGGCATTCAGGTTGACATGCGTGATATTAGAAACCAAATCGAACTTAGGCAAAGTATCATTAAAATTCATTTCACCGTTAAACGTCAAATCAATATTTCCGTCCGAAATACCCATTTTTCCGATAAAGGATTTTTGCTTAAAATTCCCATCAATAATTATATTTTCGTAAGGATAAGCCTTATAGGCAAAACTTTCAATATCTGCATCAATTTTAATATCCAAAGTTTCTAAAGTGCCACCCGTTCCTTTCACCCTTGACTTAAAAGTCACCGTTCCAAAGTCAGGATTATCCGTCCATTCTTTTAGATTGAATTCATATAAATTCAGCGTTCCGCTATATCTTGCGGCTTTCGTAGGCGTTTTTAGGTTAATCGACATTTCTGCCCGACCCAAATCCGTTTTCACATTTCCATCTGCGACAAAATCGTAGTAAAAACCATCGAAATTCCCTTTAAAATCAATTTTTCCTAATTTATAAAACTGTTCAGTCGTATTTAAATCAGGAAATAATAATTTCAGATTTCGCATATTAGTATTCAAGCGGTCAATTTTTAATTGCAAAAAAGTAATCTCTGGATCGGTAAAATTCCTTGATTTAAAACTCCCTTTAATCGTTGCATTTTGACCAATTGAAATATATAAATCATCTCCACGGAGGCGATTTACCCTATCGTAAATTCTACCTTTTAAAATTAATTTTCCATCTTTGTTTTGTCTAAAAAATGCGTTCTGATTCAGCTGTGGTGCAAAAGTCACCAGATCATGGATAGCAATAATCGAATTTTTCGAACGAATATCCATTTTGACTTTATCCACAAAATATCCCATATCACTGATGTGTGAATACGCAAAAATGAGCGTATCGCCCAACACACTTTCAGGCGTAATTAGTTCGAGATTATAGAATGCCATCGTATCCACTCGCACCATCATATCCGCCTTAAACGATTCTATTTCAAAACCTCTTTTCTCCTGTAAATTCCCTTCCTCGATTTTCCAAGTCCCGACTTGATTCTCTAACTTAATATCTTTAATCTTTAAGTTAACTGCTTCTAAATCAAAGTGTTGAACATCTAAATCTAAATCAAAATGGTTTTTAACATTAAGTTTATCAAATGAAAAAGTACTATTATTCATTTGAAATTCACCTACTTTTATCGTCCAAAATCGAGCTTGTGTCGTATCAATCGGATAAATAATCGTATCCGCAGGATGCTGTTTTGGATAGGCAGAATCAGGAATTTCGTAAAAAATTGCCTTCACATATTCCGCCTTCGCTTCATTAATGATGACTGATTTTATATCTAATGTTTTATTATAAAAATCAGTTTTTGCAATATTCAAGGCTAAATCCTTGACATAAACCAACATTTTATCTCCATTAAAAGCATTTTGGAAACCAAATCTTAAGTTATAAAAAATGAGCTCGTCACAGTCCAAATAAAATATTGGATTATTCTTTGGAGGACCTGGTTCGTAAGGCTTGGATAGTTTTTTAATTAATTCTTTAACTGCCATATAATATTCATGGGGATAGCGATAAAGATTTATTCGAGTATTGTCAAAAGTTATTTCTTCGACGACAACTTTTCGTTTGAATAAAGAAAATAATTTAATATTTGCATGAATACTTTCGGAATATAATAGGGTGTCTTGATGAAAATCTTGGATATAAACGCCTTGAATATCGAAATGGTCAAAAAACTCTAATTTTACATAATCAATTTCGACACGGGTTTCTAATTTTGCCGAAAGGCTACTCGTTGTCCAAGTCACCAATTTATTCTGAACATAAGGAATACTAACGACTAAACGTAAGATAAACAAAAATAAAAACAGCAAAAATGTAGTGCGAAATAGAAAACGCAATAACCTAAAAAAAAACGACCGCTGTTTCTTTTTGGATGCGTGTACAATTTCTACCACTTCCTCATCTTCAGGAAGCATATTTTTAATATCGTCGTTCATTGAATTTTTTGATCGTTTCTGTTGATTATTTTGTTCGTTTTCCTGAAAATCTTCGTAAAAATACTAACAAATTTTCGGCTTATCGCTATGAAAAAGCCGAAATCCAAAATACGTTTTATCTTTGTGAGAATGTATGATAAATAAATGTATTTGGGAGGGGAAATAGTTGTAAGAGGAAAGTATTAGGATAATTTTAAATTGGAGTTTTTCAAAATTTTAAACATCAATTAAAATCGTCATTGCGGCATTCGCCGCCGTGACGGAAACCTTGAGGAAATACAATCAAATAATTTTAGCAATAAAAATAAATGAGTATAATAATTTTAGGAATAGAATCATCGTGTGATGATACTTCAGTGGCAGTTTTGAGAGATGGTAAAATTTTATCAAATTGTACCGCAAACCAAGAAGCACACCGAGAATATGGCGGCGTTGTACCAGAAATAGCATCACGAGCGCATCAGATAAATATCGTTCCAGTGACGGATTTAGCAATTAAAAAAGCGGGCATTCAAAAGTCAGATATTTCTGCAATTGCTTTCACTCGTGGGCCTGGTTTGATGGGTTCATTGTTAGTTGGCGTTTCGTTTGCGAAAGCGATGGCGATGAGTTTGAATGTGCCAATGATTGAAGTCAATCACATGAAAGGTCACGTTTTGGCTCACTTTGCGGAAGACCCAAAGCCAAATTTTCCGTTTTTATGCTTGACGGTTTCGGGCGGACACACGCAAATTATTCGAGTAACGGATTATTTAGAAATGGAAATTTTGGGCGAAACAATTGACGATGCAGCGGGCGAAGCTTTCGATAAAACAGGAAAAATATTAGGTTTAGATTATCCTGCGGGCCCAATTATTGATAAATTAGCGAAACAAGGCAAACACGTTTTTCAATTTCCAGAACCCAGAATTAAAGATTTAGATTTTAGTTTTAGTGGACTAAAAACGTCAATTTTATACTTTTTGCAAAGAGAAGTGAAAAAAAATCCCGACTTTGTAGCACAGAATTTAAACGATATTTGTGCTTCCGTTCAGACCACCATAGTGACTTTTTTACTGAATAAACTCACTAAAGCGACCGAACAAACTGGCATTAAAGAAGTCGCAATTGCAGGCGGCGTATCCGCTAATTCCGAACTTCGAGGCACTTTGTCGAAAATTGGTAAAGAAAAAGGTTGGAATACGTACATTCCAAGCTTTGATTTTTGCACGGATAATGCAGCAATGATTGCCGTCACGGGTTATCAAAAATATTTAAAAGGCGAGTTTGTCGGGCAAGATATAGCACCGACAGCGAGATACAGAATTTAGTTTCCCGCAAATTTCGCAGATTTCACAGATTTTCTGAATTGCTTCGCAATTTTTAATTTTATTTTTTTGTGTAAAAATAAAATTACGGAGCAAATAAAAACCTGCGGAATCTACGAAATTTGCGGGAGCAACAAAGCAATAATGATAAAAGGAAAAAATATAAAAAAGGCTTACGGTCAATTGAATGTGCTGAAAGGCGTAGATGTTACGGTAGGCGAGGCAGAAATTGTGTCGATTGTTGGCAAATCAGGTGCTGGAAAAAGTACGTTATTACACATTTTGGGAACTTTAGACGGTGCGGACTCGGGTGAATTATTGATTAATAACACGAATATCGGCTTATTGAAACCTAAACAATTGGCGGCTTTTCGCAATGCAAATATTGGTTTTGTATTTCAATTTCACCATTTGTTACCCGAATTCACGGCATTAGAAAATGTTTGTATTCCAGCTTATATTGCCAAAACAGAAGAGAAAAAAGCAGAAAAAAAGGCCAAAGAATTATTGGATTATTTAGGACTCAGCGAACGCTTAACACATAAACCGACTCAACTTTCGGGTGGTGAACAACAACGTGTAGCCGTTGCAAGGGCTTTGATTAATAGCCCAGCTATTGTTTTTGCAGATGAGCCTTCGGGCAATTTAGACTCGGCTTCTTCCAAGGAATTACACCAACTTTTGTTTCAATTAAGAAACGATTTTAAACAAACTTTTATCATCGTAACGCATAATGAAGAATTGGCAGAAATGAGCGATAGAAAATTAGTTATGTATGATGGTTTGTTAGTTGATTAATAAGTTAAGTTTAAATATTAAGTTTCAAGTATTATGAAATTTAATCTAATTTTAAGTAGGGTTTTTTAGACACTAATTTGCACAAATTACGTTAATTTTAAATGTTAAAAAAAAATAAAACAATTCGTGTAATTTGTGTAAATTCGTGTCCAAATTTTAATTTAATTGAGCAGTAAATAGATATAATAACGCACCAATCGGTAAATCCCATGGAAAACAAAGAAAAAGAGAGAAAAACAGTTCACAACGATCATAGTTTTGGTGACTTGATGGTACTAATTTGGGAAAAAATCACCTACTTTTTCCAAGAGACAACAGACATTCACAAAGGTTCTGATCAAGTCGGAACGATTAAATCAATCATGGCAAATATGACCATGAAAGGGGCAAACGTTTGGTTATTATTCTCCGCTATCATAGTGGCATCAATCGGTTTGGATACTAACTCACCAGCCGTAATTATTGGAGCGATGCTAATATCTCCACTGATGTCGCCGATTTTGGGCGTTGGTTTATCGGTTGCGATTAATAACCGAATTACATTGAGGACATCGTTGAAACATTTGGGAGTAGCGATTGTCGTTAGTTTGACGACCAGTTTTTTGTATTTTGCTTTGACTCCATTATCGAGTGTTGAGGCGACGAGCGAAATGTTGGCTCGGACTTCACCGACATTCTTAGACGTTTTGATTGCCTTTTTCGGCGGAATTGCGGGTATTGTTTCGGGTACAAGATTAGAAAAATCAAACGCAATTCCGGGTGTAGCCATTGCTACCGCTTTATTACCGCCGATTTGTGTGGCAGGTTATGGTTTGGCACATGGTGAATGGTGGATTTTCCTAAATGCGTTTTATTTATTTTTCATCAACTCCGTTTTTGTTGCTTTAGCGACCTATTTAATCGTCCGATTATTGGATTTTCCTTTCAAACAATACGTTGACGAAAAAGAGAAAAAACGATCGCAATTGCTCATCATTAGTTTTGTCATTTTGGTAATCGTACCCAGTACGTTTATCTTTTTTAATGTTTTAAAAGATTTAAGACAAAAACAATTCGTTAAACAGTATGTCATCAATCATTTTGAAGCAACCTTTAATACGACCGATAAAATAGATGCAACGGACTCATTAGAATTGACCGTTTTTTGGTTTGGAAAGCCGATGAATACTACAGATAGCTTATCTCACGCTGGCGTGTTATCCGAAAAACGAGTAAACTTTAGAGTCATTCAATCGAACTATGGACAAGATTATGCGAATCACTTAAAACGCTCCATACAATCTGAAGAGTTATTAGAAACATTACAAGATGAGAAAAAATCAAAAGAAAGACTTTTGGAAGAACAAAATAATTTGCAATTAAAAATTGAAGACTTAGAGAAAAAAAGAAGCCTATTATCTTCTGTTTCCAATGAATACAAGGCGACTTATCCAGAATTGGAGCGTATCGGTTTTGCAGAAGTTGAGCAAACAACTGACTCTATAAATTGTATTTATTTACCAACTTTATTTTTTAATTGGAATAAAGAAACATCGAAAGAGAAAATAACCGATTACGAACAACGAATTACAACGAGTTTTCAAAAACGATTTGAATTAGATACGGTTGTGATTCGAAGATATTAATTTTTTTGCTCCCGCAGATTTCGCAAATTTTCGCAGATTTTTTTTAAATTACTTCGCAATATTTTCAAGATTATATTTTATACAGAAAATAATTTGCGGAAATTTGCGAAATATACAGGAGAAATTTTTTTAAAATGCACAAAATAACCTTACCATATAAAGCCGTTCGACTTCAATTTTTTGACAATCAAATTTTAGTCCCGTTATCCGAACATAGCGTCATTCGGATTGATAGTAGTATGCCTCGTTTGGCGAATCAATTTGAAAGTTCTATTCAACAAAAAGTATTGGATAAGGGGTTTTATTCGGCTATTTTGGAAGTGAAGGATAATGATGGAACGTATGAATTAGCAAGTATTTCCATTAATTTTCCTGCTGCAAAAAATCGTTTTTCTTATCCTGATTTCGAATTGACTTTTGATTATTATTTTAATATTTCTGAAAAAGGAGTTTGGGCAGTTTTGCCGACTTTAGGCATTGAATGTTTTGCGGAAGATGCGGAACAATTGGAAAAAACAATTCAAGACAATATTCGATTAGAATTTGCAAGAAAAAAACGGTTGGCAGCGGTTCAAAACATTGTGACCTCGATTTGGTCAGAAGTTCTTGAATTAGAAGAAGAAAAAATAAATTTTAATTTTCATACGCCTTCAGAATTATTGGCATTAAGCGAAGAAGAAAAAGAGAAAATCTTACCAAAAGTTGCTCAAAAATTGGATTTTAATACACAAATTACCTTTGGGCGAACCAAAGAAATTGCACAATTGGCGAATGTATTAAAAGGAAAATTTAGTAAATCGGTCATTATTATTGGCAAATCTGGCGTTGGAAAAACGGCGTTGGTTTGGGAAATGGTGCGACAAGCAAAGCAATTTGAGCTTGACGCAAAATTCTACGAAACAACGGCTTCAACGATGATTAAAGAGCTGACGCAAGAAACTGGTTGGCAGGATAATTTGGTGTATTTGTGTCGAGAATTGGCGAATGAAGGTGATTTCTTGTTCGTCCGAAATCTATTAGAACTCTTTGAAGTTGGGCAATACGAAGGTAATTCGATAAGTATGGCGGAATATTTACGGACGTTTATCGGTCAAGGTGAAGTCACGTTGATTTCGGAATGTACAGACGAAGAATTTGCCAAAATTGAATTAAGAAGCCCGAATTTTTTATCGCTTTTTCAGATTATTCGCTTAGAAGAACCTCGTGAAAATTTGGAAAATATCATTATTAATAAGGTCAAACAAATTGCAAATACTCGAAATATCCTCATCGAAGAGGAAGCGATTGACGAAACAATTCGCTTGAATAGAAGATATACGCCTTATTCTGGTTTCCCTGGTAAACCGATTCGGTTTTTGGAGAGTATTATTTTAAATAAAAATAAAAAAGTAAGTGAAAGTGAAAATGAAAGTGAAAAAATAATAATTAATCGTAGTGTTGCTATTCAACATTTTTGCGAAGAAACTGGGATGCCTGATTTTATGGTCAATCCCGAAAAACCAATGAATTTAAACGAAATTCAACAGTTTTTTTCGGATAATATTTTTGGTCAAAAAGTGGCAGTGAATAGTGTTATAAATTTATTGGCTTCTGTGAAAACAGCTTTGACTCGACAAGGAAAACCGATTGCTTCGTTTTTATTTGTAGGTCCAACTGGCGTCGGAAAAACCGAGATGGCGAAGGTTTTAGCAGATTTTATGTTTGGCAGCCGAGAGAAAATGATTCGTTTCGATATGTCCGAATTTTCAACGCCTTATTCGGTGATGCGATTGACGGGAATGTCGTATTTTGAAGATGGTTTGCTGACTTCGGCAGTTAAACGAGAGCCGTTTTGTGTCTTGCTTTTTGATGAAATTGAAAAAGCGGACAGTACTTTTTACGATTTGTTATTGCAGCTTTTGAGCGAAGGAAGATTGACGGACAGTCAGGGAAAATTGGTTAATTTTTGTAGCACGATTATCATTATGACCTCAAATATCGGTGCGTCAAATTTGCAAAACAATCAAATTGGTTGGTCGAAAGGCGTTGATGTGGCATCGGTAAACGAACACTTTTTGGGTGCCGTTCAAAAACATTTTCGCCCAGAATTGTTCAATAGAATTGACGAAGTGATTGCGTTTCAACCGTTGTCAAAATCCGATATTCGCTTTATTGTCGATAGAGAAATTGAGATTTTTAAAAATCGGGAAGGCATCCGTTACCGCAATATTGATTTTTATTTGGAAGATGAAATTTTTGACTTTTTGGGCGAAGTTGGTTACGATCCAAAATATGGTGCGAGGAAGTTACAACGGGCGATTCGAGAGAAATTAATTATTCCTTTATCGAAAGAATTGAATACTTTTGAGTATGATGAGCAGTTGATTGTGAACATCAGTTTATGGGAAAATGAGCTGGTTTTGGAGATTGAATCTGACCCGCTGAAGTTCGATTTATTATTGGAAGAGTTGGAGAAATATCAATATACCGATCATGCGAGCGAGTTACGGAGAAGTATTTATCGAATGAAAGAAGGTAGTTTTTTTGTCAAAATGATGAGTGATTTGGATATTTTGGAGCGACAAAAACGCAATAAACCGACTAAATTTTGGAAAGATGAAAGGACTGCAAAACGTTATGCGTTATATTTAATGACGGTTCAAAGAATCGAGGAATTAATGGTAACTATTGAAAACTATGAGGATGAATTATCCTTGGCTTGTATGAATTTGACGGCATATCGTCCTCAAATAATTGAAAAAATTAAGACTTGGGAAAAAGATTATTTTGATTATAAAGTCGAATTATTTGACCGTGTCAATCCACAATCTAATCAAGCAAAATTTTATCTAATCGGTAGCAAAATCAACGATTTTTATGAGTTTTACAAACCGCTATTTTACCTAAAAAATTATCAATTTAAGTGTCAATTAATTTGGTATCGAGAAGCTTATTTTAACGAAATGGTGGTGGTAAAAAAAGAGGTGATGAATGATAACGGCATCACGGAAATGGTCGATATTTCGGAAAAGCGAGAAAAATATACGTTTACGGATTTTGACGAAAATTCAGCGAAGCGATACGCAGGCGAAGATTCGGATAAATTAGTTGGTATGGAAATTTCGATTACGGGAATTTGCCCAGCATTATTTTTATTTCAAGAAAATGGTTTGCATGAATGGGAAATTTCTGATAATTTAACCGCTCAAAGCTTTATTCTTGTGCAAAAAGGTATGAAAAATTTAGACGCTAAAGATTTGCATTCGCCAACGTATTGGAAAAGAAAAAAAGCACGTCGAATTTATAAAAATGAACATTTATTGGACACCCAGTTTGAAATAAATAGGGAAATTCCACGAAATAAATATTTAGATTATTTGTTGCCGATTTTGAATCAGCGATTTGAAAGTAAGTTGAATGAGGTGTTATTGTAATCCTTATGTACAACATAAGGTTATTCATATTCAACCCCTATCCGTGACAAGCAGACTTTCAAGGTTTTTAGGTAATAAAAAAAAGTGATTATGAAAAGGATTGAAAGCGAAGGACATATTATTTTTCAAGGTGATGTGATAGATATTTTGGAAAAAAATATTGGGGATAATAGCGTCGATTTGATTTTTGCAGACCCTCCTTATAATATTGGAAAAGATTTTAATGGGCGAAAAGATGCTTGGGAAAGTGACGAAAGTTATTTGAATTGGTGTTATCGGTGGTTGGATTTGTGCATGGATAAATTGAAGGAAAATGGTTCTTTTTATGTAATGACTTCGACTCAATTTATGCCCTTTTTTGATATTTATTTAAATAAAAAACTGGATATTCTTTCTCGAATCGTTTGGGCTTACGATAGTTCGGGCGTTCAAGCGAAAAATTATTTTGGTTCGATGTATGAACCAATTTTGTTTGGAGTGAAAAATAAAAAAAATTATACTTTTAATAGTAATGTGATTTTAGTGGAAGCCAAAACTGGTGCAAAACGGAAATTGATTGATTACCGAAAAAATCCGCCACAACCTTATAATACGGAAAAAGTACCGGGAAATGTTTGGGATTATCCACGAGTTCGTTATCGAATGGCGGAATATGAAAATCATCCGACACAAAAACCTATCAAACTTTTAGAGCGAGTTATTAAAGCAAGTTCAAATGAAGGGGATACTGTTTTAGACCCGTTTTCAGGAACATTTACCACGTCTTTTACCGCAAAAAAATTAAATCGAAAAAGTATTGGAATTGAGATTGATGAAACTTATACAAAGATTGGCATTCGTCGAGTTTTGGAGCAATTTGAATTAAATGGTGAGGATTTGAGTAGAGCATTAAAAACCTATGAAATCAAGCAACCGCAACAAGCAACCTTATTTGAACCTTAATTATGAAACACGATTTTACAATTGTTATATCACAAATATTAGAAGAAAAATTTGGTGATAATGGTGTGCAGGTTTTTCAAAACAGTGAGCTAATTCAATATTTGAATATCAAAACGGTTTCTGTAAATCGAAGTTCAAAAGCACAGGGTAGTTTCGGAAATTTATATGCGATTTACGTTTTAGTTGAAGATTATCTAAAAATGAAGATTATTCAAAATATGAAGGGGCTAAATATTCGGATTTATTAATACGGCAAAGAACATTGCCTTTTGGTTCAAAACTCCAAAATCACGCTTTGAATCAACGAATGAATCAAGAATTTAAAAAATATTTTCCAATGTGTGGCTTTATTTCAATTATCCGTATTGTGGAAACCAAACGCTATTGGATTAATGAAAATCTATTGAATATCAAGGCAAATAAGCAAGTTTTCAATATTGGAGAGGCTGTACTTGAGATTATTTCAAAATATATTGAAAATAAAACCAATGCTTTCAATGAATTTATCGAGACTTTAGAACGACTCAAAACCGTAAAAAGTAAAACATCAGACGAACTAAAAGTTTTTGTTTTTTCATTACTAAAATCGAATATTGATGCTCGAATATTTGAAATTACGAGTTATGCAATTTTAAAATATCATTATCTTGAGCAGTCGATTTTTTTCGGTTGGTCAAGAGATGAACTTCACGAAGAAAATCTAAAGTTGTATAAAACGGGTAGAACAAATGCCAATGATGGCGGAATTGATTTTGTTATGAAACCGTTGGGGCGTTTTTTTCAAGTAACGGAAACAACCGATGTAAAAAAATACTTTTTAGATATTGATAAATTGGAAAAATATCCAATCACATTCGTCATTAAATCAGATAAAAGTGAAACTTTCTTGATGGAAAAAATATATGCAGGAGCAATGGAACAGTATGGAATTGAACAGGTAGTCCGTAATTATATGAATTGTGTTGAGGAAATTATTAATATTGAAAAACTGAAAACGATATTAGAATCTATCGAAATTAAGGGGAAATTAAGTGCGGTTCTTAATGAAATTATTACGCAAAGCAAAATTGAGTTTAATTTCAATTAGCAATTAAAACTAAAAAAATATGTCCACAAAAAATAAAGATTTAGAGATAGCCGTAGGCAAAATGTTGGTTGCAGAACCATTTATGTTAGATCTGAATTTTAAACGTTCGGTGATTTTGATATGTGATCATCACGAAGAAGATGGCTCGATTGGCTTTGTGTTAAACAAGACTTTGGATATGAAAATCAATGATTTATTGGCGACTTTTCCAGTGTTTGACGCCGAAGTTTATTACGGTGGCCCGGTGCAAACGGATACGATTCATTACATTCATACCTTGGGCGATTTGTTGCCGAATAGTGTGGAAATCATGAAGGGTGTTTGGTTTGGTGGCGACTTTGATGAGTTGAAAAACTTGGCAAATTTGGAATTATTGGAGGCTAAAGACATTCGTTTTTTTGTCGGTTATTCGGGTTGGGGAACTGGGCAATTATACAATGAATTGGTTACGAAATCATGGTTTTTGGCAGAAGGTGATTTTAATTTTGTGTTTAATAAAAAGTATTTTGATGGGATGTGGGCGACTGTTTTGCAGGAAGAAGGCGGCACAAAATCGGTGATTGGGCAAATGCCAAAATTGATTTCTTTGAGTTAAATTTTTTTACGGATTTCGCCAATTTCCCGCCACAAATAACGTCGTTTCCACGTCGTAAACCTGTAAGATTTTTAAAACCTTATAGGTTTGTCGAAATAATTTTGGCTCTTTGACCATTTCTGTAAAATTCGAATAAATTGGGATTTTCGTAACGGCTGTCTTTAGCTGCCGCAAGGATTTTGAGACTTTTCGGAAGCTAAAGTAGCCGCTACGTGCAGAAATTGTCAAAAAACCATAATTTTATTAGCAAACAAAGTAGGTTTTTAATAAAAAAACACCAAAAAACATGAAACAAATATTAACTTTTTCATTCCTAATACTATTCCTTAGCACACTCACCGCACAAGACAAAAAAGCTATTTCGCACAAGGTTTATGATGATTGGAAATCGGTGACGAGTAGTCAAATTTCTAATGACGGAAAATGGATTTTGTATAATGTTACGCCACAGGAAGGAGATCGTATATTGCGGGTTTATAACCTTGGTAATCAGCAATTTAAGACGTTTGAACGAGGAGAATCGCCTACTTTTTCTTATGATAATCAATTTGTTATTTTTAAGAATTTTCATCCTTTGGATAGCGTCAAAATATTAAAACAGAAAAAGACGAAAAAGGAGGATATGCCACAAGATACGTTGGTGATTTATAATTTATCAAACCAAAATTTTACGCAAATTCCGAATATCAAATCGTATCAATTACCCAAAAAAGCTGGTGGATTTTTGGCGTATCAAGCCGAGCCTGCGAAACCTGAAAAATCCAAAAAAGACGATAAATCGAAGGAGAAAGAAGAAGGCGAAAAACCAAAGGAAAAAGCGAAGAAAAAAATAAAAAAAGAGTCTAAAAAGAATGGTTATCACTTGATTATTAGAAATTTATCGGATAATTCAGCAGATACCTTGAAGTATATAACAGATTATGAATTCACGGAAAATGGTCAGTTTTTAGCGTATTTGACGACTGGAATAGATAGTACGGATTATAAAGCTGGAGTTTATATTTTTAATACTTTAAATAAACAATCAGTTACCGTTTTTGAAAATAAAAATGGAGCGAAAAATTTGACGTGGGATGATGCTGGTGAAAAATTAGCTTGGATTGCGGATATTGATACTTCAAAAGTTCATAAATCAGCATTGACTAAACCTTTTAATTTATTTTATTGGGATAATAAGTCCACAAATTTATTTCCGCTTTCTACGAATTTTGATTTGCCAAAAGATTGGATAATTAATGAATACTCAACGTTGAATTTTTCGGATAAAAGCTCAAAATTGTTTTTTGGAACAGTGCCAGAACCGATTGAGCCAGATACGATTACGTTGAAGGAAGATAGAGCGGTTGTCGATATTTGGAGCTGGACAGATGGGCGTTTGCAGCCAGAGCAATTATCGGATTTGGAGAACGATAAGAAGAAAACATATAAAGCAGTTTTTGATTTTAAACAAAAAAAATATATTCAATTAGAAACGCTTGAAGTGCCAGTTTCTCGCTCGACTTCTGACGGCGAATCTAAATATATCGTTGGTTTTGCCGATGAAAAATATCAAAAATTGACGTCTTGGGTCGGTTTTCCGAATCAAAACGATGTCTATATTATTGATACCGAAACTGGAAAACACAAACAAATTGCGACACAAGTTCGTGGAAATGTGAGTATTTCTCCAAGTGGAAAATATTTGAGTTGGTACGAAAAGAATGATAGTTCTTGGTATATTTTTTCGATTGAAAATGACAAATTATTCAATTTGAATAATACCGTTTCGATTAATTTCTATGATGAAGAAAATGATATTCCAGACGAGCCGTATGCTTACGGAGCAGGAGGTTGGACGGAAAATGATGAGGCGTTTTTGGTTTACGATGCTTACGATATTTGGTCATTTGAAATAAATAAAAACGAGGTTGTCGCAACACGTTTGACGAAAGGAAGAAACGAAAATATTGAATTTCGTAATGTTCGCTTAGATAATGAAAATCCATTTTTACCCAATGAATTATTGTTAAGTGCCTTTAATAAGGAGACAAAAGCGGCAGGTTTTTATAGCTTAAATCTTAAAAAATCAACGACCGAAAAACTAATTATGGAAGATTTCGCTTTCGACCGTCCGACAAAGGCGAAAGATGCGAATCAAATCATTTTTACTAAAGAAACTTTCCAAATTTTCCCCGATTTGTGGACGGCAAATTTAAATTTTAAAAATGCAAAAAAAATTAGCGATGCGAATCCGCAAATGTCGGAATATAAATGGGGAACGGTCGAAATGACGACTTGGACGAACTTAGATGGGGTGGAATTAAAAGGGTTGATTTATAAACCTGAAAACTTCGACTCGGACAAAAAATATCCAATGTTGGTGTATTTTTACGAAAAATATTCGGATAGAATTCACACACATTATGCACCTCGTCCGTTGCGTTCTGCCGTGAATTTTACGTATTTGGTAAGTAATGATTATATCGTTTTTGTGCCAGATATTATTTATAAAGATGGTTTTCCGGGCGAAAGTGCATATAATTGTATCATGCCAGGCGTGCAACATATTATCAATCAAGGCTATGTAAATAAGGACAGAATTGGGATGCAAGGACACAGTTGGGGCGGTTATCAAACGGCGTACTTGGTCACTCGAACGAATCTATTTCGTGCCGCAGAATCTGGTGCGCCAGTGTCCAATATGACGAGTGCTTATGGCGGCATTCGTTGGACTTCGGGCTTGAGTCGGATGTTTCAATACGAAAGAACGCAAAGCCGAATCGGTGGCACACTTTGGGAAAAACCAATGCTTTATTTAGAAAATTC
>Ga0222647_1000372_pt1 | contig 21460 bp, 13 predicted proteins | sample AntAcemetagen333_FD_179864 | JGI IMG/M metagenome (GOLD analysis project Ga0222647, IMG submission 179864) | Saline water microbial communities from Ace Lake, Antarctica - #333 | ecosystem: Environmental > Aquatic > Non-marine Saline and Alkaline > Saline | place: Antarctica: Ace Lake...
CGAAACTGACGCGACCACAGGACTCGTACTAGTAACCGTGTAAGAGATACCAGTCCCGTTAACGGGTAAGCTAACAGTAATAGTACCCGTAGCAACCGAACAACTAGGTTGAGAACTTACACTACCAGTGGGAGCAGCAGGCGTAACGGGTTGAGCATCCACGGTAAGTGAAACAGCAGATGAACTACAACCAGAACCATTAGTAACAGTAACTGAATACGTACCCGCAGCTAAACCAGAAAAAAGACCCGTTGCATTCGAAACTGACGCGACCACAGGACTCGTGCCAGTAACCGTGTAAGAAATACCAGTCCCGTTAACGGGTAAGCTAACAGTAATAGTACCCGTAGCAACAGAACAACTAGGTTGAGAACTTACACTACCAGTGGGAACAGCAGGCGTAACGGGTTGAGCATCCACGGTAAGTGAAACAGCAGATGACGTACAACCAGAGCCATTAGTAACAGTAACTGAATACGTACCCGCAGCTAAACCAGAAAAAAGACCCGTTGCATTCGAAACTGACGCGACCACAGGACTCGTACCAGTAACCGTGTAAGAAATACCCGTGCCGTTGACGGGTAAACTAACAGTAATAGAACCCGTAGCAACAGAACAACTAGGTTGAGAACTTACACTACCAGTGGGAGCAACAGGCGTAACGGGTTGAGCATCCACGGTAAGTGAAACAGCAGATGAACTACAACCAGAAACATTAGTAACCGTAACTGAATACGTACCCGCAGCTAAACCAGAAAAAATACCCGTTGCATTCGAAACTGACGCGACCACAGGACTCGTGCCAGTAACCGTGTAAGAAATACCCGTGCCGTTGACGGGTAAACTAACAGTAATAGTACCCGTAGCAACAACACAACTAGGTTGAGAACTTACACTACCAGTGGGAGTAACAGGCGTAACGGGTTGAGCATCCACGGTAAGTGAAACAGCAGATGAACTACAGCCAGAACCATTAGTAACCGTAACTGAATACGTACCCGCAGCTAAACCAGAAAAAATACCCGTTGCATTCGAAACTGACGCGACCACAGGACTCGTGCCAGTAACCGTGTAAGAAATACCCGTGCCGTTGACGGGTAAACTAACAGTAATAGAACCCGTAGCAACAGCACAACTAGGTTGAGAACTTACACTACCAGTGGGAGCAATTACCACCTGACAACTTACTACTACTGTTACCGTAGCAGTCTCGCAAACAGTCGGATTCGCTTTATCACATATTTGATATATGTAAGTATCTGTTCCCGTGAAACCAGAGTTCGATGTGTAAGTTATTGTTCCATCAGCAGCATTGACGGTGGCTGTTCCGTTTGTTGGTTGTGTTGTAACCGACACGTTCAAGTCAGCAATCATAGCAGGGGTGACACCGCCAAAACTATCATTTACCAGCACGTCCTGTGAAGTGGGAATATTTGCCAAAGCTGTGAATTCGTCATTGACCGCATCAAAACAGTTTGCCGGAGCACCAAAAGGAGCTCTAAATTGTTCCGCAGGGTCTATATTACCTCCCAAATTTTGGCCCGAAATTGAGTAAAAACTTGGGGCGATATTAAGCGATAAAACATTGTCTGATACTATTATAAAAACATCTGAACTGCTAATTACCTCAACTGGACCAAAACAGCCACTTCCAGTAAATGTAAATAATTTTATTGCCTGGCCGTTTTGAAACTGACCGTAGTTAGTTTCGCCTAATTCTTTACCAATCACGTAGTAAGATTTACCGCTAGGAAGTGCCGGAGTAGTAGTTCCTAATAGACTTGGTTGCTCCGCTGGTCCCATCTTTAACGGTGATTTACCCCAACTACCCACCACGTCAGTAATGTTGGCGATAGTGAATCCTGTTGGGACTTTTAACGTGACCTGAGCGGTAGCACCCCGCTCAAAAGAATCAGGGTTTATTGCATTTGGAGTACCATAGTTTGGCACTACCCACACGTTATAAATCTGCGTGCCTGTTTCGTAAGTAACCTGATAATCGATGGTATTAACTGATTGTTGTCCGATGGACGGCACCGCCGCACAGAAAATAACCAGTGCGACCAATAAAAATTGGCAATATTTACTTTTCATTTACTCAGAGAGTTTATATATTAGATAAAATATTAAGGCCAAAAACCGTTAAGGTAATTGCTCTTTAATGAGGAAGAAGTTCTGTTACAGAGCACTTACAGCATGGTTCTTAATGATGTGCTGGCAGGTATGACTCTTTCGGTCTCCTCTCCTATAAGTTGCACATTATGATACCGCATATCAGGTTATACTTGGGCTCCCAAGGCACCATCCAGTTACCAGAAGTAACTTTTCAGAAACGTTTACTCTTTTAGGAAGCCTGCATAAGAGTTATTACTAATTCTTAGATAATTTAGAACACCTTACGAACCACAAGGTCCTAAGAAGATGCAGTTTTATGAGATATGCTCGACACGGTAAAAAATCGTAAAAAAGGTAAATAGCAGACGAAGCTTTCTCATATTATGTACGCTGACATAAAAGTATTCTAATATGAATGGAGCGAGTTTATTACTCGATAAACGGTTGAAAACAACCAGAAATCGGCAACAATAATCGTTTCTGGAAAATGTATTTGAAGAAATCCGATAAATGAAGTTTATGACATATTTCATGTAAAATTTAGGCCCGTACCGCAGCTTTAGGTACTAATCTTTATGCTATACCGAATTAGACCCTGACTAGTTAAAGCAAGGATTTACTGTAAGATTCGTCGAGCCGCTAGTAAAAAACGCTTTACAGTCGAGTAAATGGCTCCACCAACCATAACTGATATAGTATCCATCTGAATCACTACCCTCGGTCCGTGCATACCGCTTGAAAAATTAGAATACATGAAGAATATAGACTTTAAAACATTCAGTAAAACCCAGGTAATAGTATTCATTTTGTTGCCTTCTGGAGTTCAGGTTTTGGTCAAGATTACCCAAACCCTTATGGAATGATGGGAGAATGAGCTAAATTAACAGATATAAGAACCATGGAAGCGAACAGTCAGTAAAGTAACCACAGGTCTTGGATAGAGAATATATCATGCGAGCAATTATTCAATATGATGTAACTGAACCAAGACGCTTCGATAATGAGTGTCTTAATTCAAATTAAATTCAATACTCAAGTTTGATAAGGAAGGTAATATTGTGGGGAGCTTTGGAGGCATTTATTTGACCGCATAGTTTGACGTGAACAGCAGTGGTAATGTGTAGGTTACTGAAGCAGTTTCCAATGAACACATACCCAAAGGGAATAACCAAGGATATCAACATCAGGTCATTAAATTTAGTCCAAAGGCTGAGGCATTAGTGGTACTGGAAAATCCAAGGGCTCACCGCATCAAGATGACTAATGGAACAGAATTTGTTACAGCAGATAGATATAGCACCCCCTAAAGTGGTGAGCATAGCCCAAGAAGACTACAAGAATATATAAGAATTCGACCACCAACCTCTTGACTAATTTGAATTAAATAGTGCCGAAATAGAGAAGGCTTTTTTCAGAGGTTATTGTTAAAAATGGCACAAAAGTCACGTCTTAGAAATTTCACACAAGGTCACCACACAAGTCAAAAAACTACCAATAGCTTTTCCGTTAGAAATTAAATATAAGTGAGACATTATGACAAAAGAGAAAACAAAACGAATACTCAGAATAGTATTTATTATTGCAAGCATAAGTTCTTTATTTTTCGTGCCGTGGATTTTGGTATGGGCTTGGATATTACCACTACCTGATACGGTTCAAGAGCAAGTAGATGAAGCTATTAATCACGGATTTGACGGAATTATCGTCTACGTAGACAAAGCAGGTAAGCCGCCAGCCTTCTACGCCGCTGGATGGAAAAATAGAGATAATAAGATAACCGCCGACCCAGAAGCCTTGTTCAAGATTGCCAGTATCAGCAAGTTATACGTCGCTGTTGCAGTCGCCAAGTTGACCAACGACAAGCACCTATCTTTGGATAAAACGCTTGCTGATTACCTTCCAGAGCTTGTAGGAAGGGTTGGAAATGCTGAAAGAATTACCTTGAAATTGATGGTGCAACACCGAAGCGGCATTCCAAATTTCACCGACACCCCTGACTATTGGAAAGACCCACCGAAAGCCAATAGAGAAAACCTCGCGTTGGTGCTAGATAAGCCCGCCGACTTTGAGCCTGATAAAAAATATAGCTATTCAAATACGAATTATTTATTGATCGGCGAAATTCTTGATAAAGTATTGGGGTATAGCCATCACCAATACATTAAGAAGGAAATTTTGATACCACTTGAACTACATAATACGTATAGTTTGCTTAGTGAAGTGGATTTAGAAAGTGTTATGAGTGGGTATGACGTAGGTTATGATGACGACTTAAAATCTGCTGATTTTATAAACCCCAGTGGCTCAATGGTAGCTACGGCAGAAGACGTGGGAATTTTCTTAAGGGCATTGAACGACGGCTCTTTACTAAATGATAGTGAGCAAACTATTTATTCATCTATTTATGAATACGAGCACACGGGATTATTGCCAGGGTACGGAAGTATTGCCAAGTATCACAAAGATATTGACACGGTCGTTATTCAGTTTGTAAGTACAAGCGGTGGCTACACTTGGAATTTATCAGAAATCGTATATGGTCGAATTATTAAAATTTTACATAGCAAAGGAAAATAGTTAACAGCTAATGATGACGGTAAAACTGTTTAAGGTTTTTGGTCAGTTTTAGTGAATAGTTACCGAGTATACCAGAATGATGATATAATATAGTACTTATTATACCCATCAACGTAATATATTAGACTTATCAAGCGTCAAACTTGTGTACGTAAACACCCTACCTTAATAGGAGTAAATTAGGGTAAAATACATAATTTATGTTGTTGATAAACTCATTGCACTCCCCAAAAAATATGGCTGTAACCAATAAAATCAGATACCAGCAAATGCTAGTATCTGATTTATTCGATTAAAATAAGCATTAGCTACCAGTTTTAAAACGGCATCGTAACTGTATTCATTTGTAGCGTTACTGCTGTTTGTGCGAGCAACCTTCCTTCTACAGTTGCTCCCGTTTGTACAGCAATAGAGGTTTTGCCCAATAGAGTTCCTTTAAATTCACTTGTGGTACCTAAAGTAACCGCACCTGAAACTTGCCAAAAAACATTTTTGGCTCTGGCACCGCCAGTTAGAATAATTTTAGTGGCAGAGCTCATATTAAAGGTCCCTGCAACTTGAAATATCCATACATCATTCGGGCCACCATTGAGTATTATGTTATTTGCAATCACAAGGGTGCTTGCCCATTTATAAAGACCTGGTGTTAGTGTTTGTCCTCCAATAACTCCAGCTCCTAAGTTTAGAACATCTGGGCTAGTACGTCCTGCGGCATCGGTATAGGCAGCTTGCATATTAAGCACAGAGGGTGTCAGTAGCGTAGGATTATTTACTCTGCAAGGGAGTGGACCAGCAGCAGCCACTGTGTATATCGTTCCGGTAACTTCACCACAAGTCAGTAGAAGAGCAGCACCCGTTATTGGGCTTGTCCCCACGTTTCCTGTAATGTTAGATGGAAAAACATTCGTAATTCCTGATTTTGAAAGAATCACAAATTCTTCGGCAATACCAAGATCTACTCTTGCCTGTACCGGACTAGGTGTAGGGACTGGTGGGCTAGAAGTTACTGCTGTTGGGTTTGTGACTGTATTCATTTGTAGTGTTACCGCTGTTTGTGCGAGCAACCTTCCTTCTACAATTGCTCCCGTTTGTACAGCAATCGAAGTTTTACCTAATAGGGTTCCTCTAAATTCACTTGTGGTACCTAAAGTAACCGCACCTGAAACTTGCCAAAAAACGTTTTCGGCTTTAGCACCACCAGTTAAAATAATTTTAACGGCAGAGCCCATATTAAAGGTTCCTGGAGCTTGAAATATCCATACATCATTCGGACCGCCATTAAGTACTATATCAGTTGCAATCACTAAGGTACTTGTCCACTTATAAAGACCCGGCGACAGTGTTTGTCCTCCGATAATTCCCGAACCTAAGTTTAGAACATCTGGGCTAGTACGCCCTGCGACATTCGTATACGCAGCTTGCATATCAAGTACAGCTGATGTTAATCGTGGGGCATCGGGTACTCTGCAAGGAAGTGGACCAGCGGCAGCCACTGTATATATCGTTCCGGTAACTTCACCACAAGTCAATAGAAGAGCAGCACCCGTTATTGGGCTTGTCCCTACATTTCCTGTAATGTTAGATGGAAAAACATTCGTAATTCCTGATTTTGAAAGAATCGCAAATTCTTCGGATTGACCCAAGTCTACGCTTGCCTGTACCGGATTGAGTGGAAGAGGGGGAATCGCGGTTGGGTTCGTGACTGTACTACTTTGTAGTGTTACCCCTGTTTGTGCTAATAACCTTCCGCGTACGATTGCTCCCGTTTGTACAGCAATGGAGGTTTGGCCTAATAGATTTCCTCTAAATCTACTTTCCGGACCTAAAGTAGCCGCACCTGCAACTTGCCAAAAAATATTTTTGGCTCTAGCACCGCCAGTTAAAATAATTTTAGCGGCAGAACTCATATTAAAAGCCCCTGAAACTTGAAATACCCATACATCATCACTGTCACCGTCAAGTATTATGTTATCTGTAATCACAAGATTGCTTGCCCATTTATAAAGTCCTGGTATTAGTGTTTGTCCTCCAATAACTCCAGCTCCTAAACCTAGAACATCTGGACTAGGACGTCCTGCGATATTCGTATACGCAGTTTGCATATCAAACACAGCTGTCGTTAACCGTAAATCGTCGTGTACTCTGCAAGGAAATGAACCAGCGGCAACCATTGTATATACCGTTCCGGTAACTTCACCACAAGTCAATGTAGGAGCAGCCCCCGTTCTTATCCCCACATTTCCTGTAATATTAGATGAAGGAATATTAGTAACTCCTGATTCAGAGAGAATCGCAAAATCTTCGGATTGACCCAGATCTACGTTTGCCTGTACCGGGTTGGACCCCGGAGGAAGCGGAAGGCTTGCTATTATTGGCCTCCTAACTATATTCTTTTGTAGCGTTACCGCTTTTGTGCGAGTAACCTTCCTTTTACCCTTGCTCCCGTTTGTACGGCAATGGAAGTTTTACCTAATAAGGTCCCTTTAAATTCACTTGTGGTACCTAAAGTAACCGCACCTGCAACTTGCCAAAAAATATTTTCGGCTTTAGCACCTTTCCGTAGAAGAATTTTAGTGGCAGAACTCATGTTGAAAGTCCCTGCAACTTGGAATATCCATACATCAGTTGTGGTTGAATCATCGTCACCTTTAAGTTTTATGTCAGAAGATATAAGAAGGGTACTTGTCCACTTATAAACCCCTGGTGATAGTACTTGATTTCCGATAACTCCAGCCCCTAAATTTAGAACCGTACCAGGGCGTCCTGCGGCGGCATCCGTATACGCAGCTTGCATATCAAGCACAGCTGTTGTTAACCGCGGGGGATCGGAGACTCTGCAAGGAAGTGGGCCAGCAGCAGCCACTGTGTATATCGTTCCGGTAACTTCACCACAAGTCAATAAAAGAGCAGCCCCCGTTATTGGACTTGTTCCTACATCTCCTCTAATATTAGATGGATAAACATTGGTGATTCCTGATTTAGAGAGAATCGCAAAGTTTTCGGCAGTACCGAGGTCTATGCCGGTCAACATCCCCACTCGAGCCTTCCTGCTGTCTAAACTGTTTGCCGCTGCATTCGACAAATTTTCTACCAAACCTTGTTCAGCACAGCTGTACAAGAAAATTCCAACCAATAGCATTGCTAAAGCCGAGAGTATTTTTACTGACTTGATCATTATTAATATGCGTTTTGTTAGTTCGCAATGTATATACGATATAGTTAAAAGGCGAATTAAAATGACATTTTTTATAACAAAAAGAATACAGAATTGAACTTTTGCGGGATAGTAAGTTATTAAGGGTTTTATTACCCTGCCGAAAGTCATCTCACAAAATACGTAGCTTTCTGTACACAAATGTCGTTAACCTAATGCATTCACTATCTTTGGAGGCTATAAATGAACCATTAGAATATTTAATACTCTTATCGAAATAGCGGTCCATATTAAATGCATTTAGCTCCATTTCCTGCATCTGGTTTTCAGCTTCTTTTCCCACGGAAAATTCTCCGCAGATACTCCACAATAAGGATTTTAACAAACGAACTCTGCGAGGTAATGTAATGAAACTAATTACTGACCGAACGTGAGTCACGGTAAAAGACTTTAGAATATTTCAGCTCTTATATAGTAAAATTCTAACGGCATTGATACTTATTAATTCACGTAAAAAAGGTGCTGCCTTCACAGCACCTTTTTTGTTTACGCACTTTTTTCTAACCACTGTGCGGTACTCTTAAAATAATTAAATTGCTTTTTAAAAAGCACTAACGGGACGTACAGATTAACGTAATTTCTTTTCATGCTCACTCCTTCTACTAAGACCTCTTGAAACATTAACATAGTGCAATGCTCCACGTGCACTGACCTCTGAGGAACTCCAGTGGTCTTTGCCAAATGGTTGCATATCAACTTGCTTTCCCGAAGTATCTTTATTTTTGAATATTTCTTCTAGCTCGCCCATAGGTGATAAAAATCAATCATTATAATCACCACCGTTATAACTTCTTACTACACCTGCTACAATGCTTCAAGAGCACGGACTACACTATTTATCTTATCATCAAGGTTTACCCAGAAAAAACGCCACTGTCTCTCAAGTGACCAGTTTTAGTTTAATTACCTTCAATCAGGCTCGGTAACAGTATTCATTTGTAGTGTTACCGCTGTTTGTGCGAGTAACCTTCCAGTTACTGTCGCTCCTGTTTGCACCGCGATTGAGGTTTGGCCTAGTAGGTTTCCTTCAAAGTGACTTGCTGTACCCAACGTAACGGCACCCGCAGTTTGCCAAAAAACATTTTTGGCTTGAGCACCTTGGGTTAACGTCATGCTAACTGCCGAACTCATAGTAAGCGTTCCTGCCACTTGAAATATGAATATATCCTCCGTATCTGGATCATCATCACCTTCGATTGTTATATCAGTTGGAATCAGAAGTGCACTTGTCCACTTATAAACCCCTGGTGATAACGTTTGTCCTCCAATATCTCCTGCTCCTAAATTTAGAAAATCCGGGTTAAGGCGTCCTGCGGCATCCGTATAAGCAGTTTGCATATCCCCCACCGCTGTTGTTAGGTCTGAAGCATTAGTTATTCTGCAAGCGAGTGGTCCGGCGGCATCCACTGTATATACTTCTCCAGTAACCTCAGTACACTCTAATAAAAGAGCAGCACCTGTTATTGGACTTGTTCCTACATTTCCTGTAATGTTAGATGGATAAACATTCGTAATTCCCGATTTTGTGAGGATTACAAATTTTCCGGCAGTCCCAAGGTTTACGCCCTTCAACTTCCCCACTTTAGCCTTCCTACTATCTAAACTGTTTCTCATTACATTTGACGATTTTTCTACCAAAGGCTCTGAGAGTTCCGCTTGTTCGGTACAGCTAAACAAGAAGACTACAACCAATAGCATTGCTAAGGTTGACACTATTTTTACTGACTTCATTATTAATTATATTTTATTAATTCGTAATTAATATATGATACCATTGGGAAACGAATTAAAATGGAAGTATTTTATAACAAAAGCACTATTTAATTGAACTTTTAATGGATACCACTTTAATGGGATTTAGCAGGAGTTTTGTTTCGTCTGATTATCCTTCTGAGAATCGTCTCGCAAAACACGCAACTTTCCGCATACAAACTGAGTGATTAGTGAAGAGACTCTTGTGAGCGGGTGGGTCCCACATTAGCCCATAATTTGAACGACCAATTTTCTGTAGGCTACCTGAATATTTTCAATAACCTCCGATTTATCTACACGTTGACTTTTGTGAGCAGCCATTTCCGTAGGGTAAGCTCGCACGTATGTGTCACTCCGAAAACAATTTACACCCTCAGGTATTTAGGGGAAAGTACTCTTCAAAATACCCAAATTGGATTAGTAAATGTGGCATTGATTACCAGACATTTTGTGTTAGATATGTCTTCAAGACATCCGCACCACATCTTTGGAGTAAACTCCGCAGATATAGCACTTGAGCTGACGGTTAATTTCCTCAATAAAAACTGCTGTTGAACTACTATTTATGGGTTATAAGAATCCGACCCCGAAATTTCATTGAGCAAACAGTTTTTTATTGCATTCTAAAAGCGTTATTATTATTCATTCAAAACAAGCACTATGAGTAATAGACCCGGAATTTTTAATGATGTAATTGGACCAGTTATGAGAGGACCATCAAGTTCTCATACTGCCGCGTCGTGGCGAGCGGCCAAAATATGCCTGGATATTTTAAATGAACCGCTTACCAAAGCAATTATTGATTTTGATAAAGATGGAGCTTGGGCTCCTAATTACAAAGATCAAGGAACCACCATTGGCACTGAAGGCGGACTATTGGGAATAGAGATGTCCGATGACCAAATAAAGCACACCGAACGAATAGCCAAAGACAAAGGAATAACAATCAGCTATGAGGTCAATACTTTTTCTACTGCCCACGTAAACACATTTAGGTTAAAACTAGAAGGAATTCACGGAAAACAGACGTTAGTAACCGCTATATCAATTGGTGGTGGCTCCTTTGAAATCACCAATGTTGACGGTTTTAAAGTCAGCATCAACGGAGGTTACTACGAGTTACTTCTAACAGAAGTTCCGAAAGAAATTTTGTTGGAAGATATTACCTCAATATGTTCAGATAGCAAATCCATTTCGGAGTCATTTAAAGAGAAAGATCGGTTAATAAATATTAAATTTTCACAAGAAGTTTCGACCACGTTAATCGCTAAACTGGAGCAAGTAATAAGTTTTGGTGAATGTATTATTATCAATCCAGTATTGCCCATAATAGCGGGGAATGAATCTGAATTGCCATTTACCACCGTTGAATCGCTATTAGACTTTGCCAAACGAGAAGATCTTGATTTAGGAGCTTTAGGTTTACTATACGAAAAACATCAGAGCGGATTAACTGATCAGGAAGTAATTGACAAAATGAAGTTTGTAGTCGGTATCATTGAAGACAGTATTAAAACTGGCTTAGCAGGCACCTATTATGAAGACCGAATTTTGCACCGACAATCACATTTAATTGATCACGCTCAGAAGAAAAAGAAAATTTTACAAAACTCTATTGTCAATAAAATCATCGCAAATGTATCTGCGATAATGGAGTCCAAAAGTGCGATGGAAGTTGTAGTAGCAAACCCAACCGCGGGTTCTTGCGGGGTTGTCGGAGGTGTTTTACGAGCCGTTGCTGACGATATAGGTGCTTCCCACGATGAATTGATTCAAGCCTATTTTGCCACCGGAATGGTTGGCGTCTACTTTGCCATGGGTCCCGGCTTCTCCGCCGAAGAACACGGTTGTCAAGTGGAGTGCGGTGCATCAGCCGGAATGGCCGCCGCTGGAATAGTGCAATTGTTTGGCGGAACGGCTAAACAAGCCATCGACGCGGCGTCCATGGCAATTCAAAATATGATTGGTTTAATCTGCGATCCAATTGCCGACCGAGTAGAAGCACCATGTTTGGGAAAAAATGTAAGTGCCGCGGTCAACGCCTTATCCTCCGCGACAATGGCGTGTGCGGGCTACAACGCTCTCATTCCGTTAAATGAAGTAATCGAAACGGTTTCATCAGTGAGTAGTCAAATGCCAACTTGTAATAAATGTACGGGCAAAGGTGGCTTAGCAATCACGAAGACGGCTTGTGCAATTAAGGAAAAATTATCAGTGAAAAGTACGTTGATTCACTCGTAAAATATTCGCAATATAATAAAACTAAGGTGGTGCAATACTTTTGAATCGGCATACCCATAAGTAGTATAACTACCTGTTTTTTAGGGATATAAGTGGTGAATTAATAGAAATAGAAACCCCAAAACAGCATTTTAATCAAAAAAACAAGGTAGTTCTGAAAAAACACCGAGGTAGTCCTACGAAGAGTAGGTCAGTTTTAAGCCAACATAGTTTGGTCTATCAACATGATTTCAACCCTTGTATAAATGAGGAAGTGACAGAGAAATCATATTGCTTTTAAAACTAAATTTGCTGGTATATTTTCACCTCTATTACATATCAGAAATGCCCCGTGATAAAACACATTTTTTTGTCATCTTAACGTCCATTTATTTCTTGTCTTGTGGTACCGATGTGTACGTATCAAAAGAACAAAAAGAGATAATAACAGTGGACAACAAGCTTTCGCAAAATACTACGGGTGTGTTTAAATTTACTCCCGTCGGACCATTAAGTAATACTCCTATAAATGTGTATTACCATATTCCAGCTGGAGATATTAAAAACATACCTATTCTTATGTCATTTCACGGGGCTAGGCGAAATGCTGATGACTACCGAGATTGCTGGATCAAAATGGCAAATGACAAAGGTTTCATGGTTTTTGCCCCTGAGTTTACCATTGACAACTTTCCTAGTTCGGACAATTACCAAACTGGCAATGTCTTTATTGACGCAGACATGCCGAGTTTAGCCTCCATGAGACCTAAGAACGAATGGACATTTTCTATCATCGATTCCTTATTCAATCATATCAAAAAAGAAGTAGCCGGAAATCAAAAAACTTACAATGCTTGGGGGCATTCAGCTGGTTCGCAGTTCTTACATAGGTTCATCCTATATGTGCCCGATAGTAAATTAGAAGTAGCGGTATGCTCTAATGCCGGCTGGTACACTGTGCCTGAATATGGGATATCATATCCGTATGGTTTAGCCGAAAGTCAAATTGAAAAAAAGCAACTTTCTGATGCGTTTGCAAAGAAAGTATTCATTCATTTAGCCAAAAACGATACAGATCCAAACGCTTCAGCCTTGAGGCGTAATGAAATAGTGGATAAACAGCAAGGAACAAACAGGCGAGCCAGAGGAAAATACTTTTTCAAAACAGCTGTAAAGACAGCCGCCGAAAATAACTTTCCACTCAATTGGTCTAAAACCCCTGAGGTCCCGAACGTGGCACACGACTATATTCCTATGGCCGAAGATGCGGTAAAGTATTTGTTTGAATAAGTGAGTTTAAATATGTTGTATACTCTCCTACCTAAAAATATAAATCCCCCCTTTTACAGTTTCAAACTCAACAACACCGTCTTCGGAAGAAACGGCAGCAATTTCCTTTCCATTGAGTGTCGGTATTAGCTGAGAACCTGTATTGATTCGACATAAAGAGCCAGCGGTAGATTTTACGCTGACAGCCGTTACTTTATCGTCTTCCCAAGTATAGTCAAGTTCAAAACCTCCTCTGACACGCACGCCGTTGAATGAACCCTTCCCCCATTCTGCTGGCAGTGCGGGAAGTAATACAATCTCGTCTTCATGCGATTGGACGAGCATTTCTGTGATTGCCGCAGTCATACCAAGTGAACCGTCAACTTGCAGTGGGGTAAAACACTTGGCAAAAAGTGACATATAACATTGCTCTTCTAAATAGCCTTTGTAAATCGAATATGCCCGTTCACCGTCAAATAATCTCGCCCATAATGCGGTCTTCCAAGCTCGGGAAAATCCGGTTCCGCCGTCACCTCTTTGTTCCAAAACTGCCTTAATTCCATCCACCAATTCTGGCGTATGTTTTGCCGACAACACATTTCCGGGGTACAAGCCATACATGTGGGAAAAGTGTCGGTGCTTGTCCTCCAACTGTTCCAAATCGTCCGCCCATTCTTGCAGGTTTCCACTTTTCCCAATTTGCGATGGCACCAGTCTATTTCTGGCAATAGTTACTTTAGCTGCATAATCTTTATCAATTTGGAGAAGGTTAGCAGCGGTAGTATAATAGCTAAATAAATCCTTCAAGATCTGCATATCCATCGTCGCACCCGCTGCAATGGTTGTAAAGTAATACATACCCGTAACTTCGTCGTAGAAATACTCGTACCCAGCCCCTTTGGGTGGATTTTCGGGAGAATTAGAAGGATTAGTTACTAACCATTCACCGTTAGGGTGCTCAACTAAAAAATCCATAAAGAAATCTACCGATCCTTTGATTACCGGATATATCTCTTTCAAAAATGCTTCGTCTTTCGTGTACAAGTAATGTTCCCACATGTGCGTGACCAGCCAAGCACCGCCAACCGTAAACGTCCCCCAAGTTGGTCCATCCATCGGGGCGGCAACCCGCCATAAGTCGGTGTTTTGGTGAAAAACCCAACCCGATGCTCCGTAATGCTCTTTTGCCACCTGACTCCCCTGATCTGTTAGCTCCTTAATCATCGTAAAAAGTGGCTCCGATAGTTCAGAGAGATTAGCAGATTCTACCCCCCAATAATTCATTTCGGTGTTAATATTGGTTGTGTACTTAGAATCCCAACTGGGGTTCATATCCTTATTCCAAATCCCCTGTAAGTTGGCAGGTTGCGTACCCACCCGACTGGAAGAAATGAGTAGATATCTACCAAATTGATACGTCAAAGCTGCCATTTGTGGATCTGGCGATGCTTTTTTCATTCTTATATCCGTAGGTAAGTATGAATCTTCGGTAATGGGCAAGTCTAATTTCACCCTATCGAAAAACTGCCGATAGTCATTTATAGCGGCTTCTTTGACGCTTGCGTAATTCTTTCGATTCAGTAAATTAAGGTCATTTCTTACTTTTTGTTTCTCGTCACCGCTTACATCTTCATAGTTCACAAAGTTTGTGGCGGCTACAAAATAGAGCGTTACGGAGTTGGCATTTTCTACCTTGATTCTTGTACGCTCAATCGTCGTACTTCCACCATCTGCTTTGACCTTTAGTCTCGCTTCAAATCGTAGTTTACCTTCTATACCGAGGTAATCAGCAGACTTACCTCGTAAAATTAATTCGTCATTTCCTTCAGCATCCATTCTGAAATAATCCGTTGCGTAGTTAGAATGTGAACTGTTTCTTACGCCTCTTAATTCTGTCTCAAAATTGATTTTTCCTTCCTCACTAGCAGTGATGCGTACCGCTATGGTTTGATCTACGGCAGAGGCAATTACTTCCCGCGTAAACTGAACTCCGTCTATTTCGTATTGTACACCCGAAATTCCGTTCCCCAAGTCTAACCATCGCTTGTAATTTTCAACCTTTTCTTCGTTTTCGTAGAACAAATACAAATTGGCAAGCGACTGATACTTTTGTTGCTCCACCGGATATCCCATCAGTTTCCGACCAAAGAGTTTGTGAGCTTCAATGGGTTTTCCTTCAAAAATAAGTTTCTGAATTTCGGGCAATGCTTCGTGACCACCCTTCACTACGGTGCTGTATGGACCACCACTCCAGTACGTTTCCTCGTTCAGTTGGATTCTTTCCTCTTTCACGCCCCCAAAAACCATCGCTCCCAACCGACCATTACCTACTGGCAGAGCATCTTCCCAAACGGCAGCGGGCTTATCATACCACATCACATTTGCGGGGTCAAAAGACTTGCTGTCGATGGCTTCTGAAGTCACTACTTGTTGTTGAGCATTTAACTCAAGCACGGTTAATAAAAGAGAAAAGATAAGTATTGAATTTTTCACGGGGAGGTAAGTTTTAGGGGTTATTTAATCAAACAGGTACTTCATTTACTTTAAAACCCTATTCCAGTACCTCATCATACTTTGTCGTAAATGATAAGACGTATTTTCTCTTTCACTTATACCGTGTGACCTCATTGGATACGACAACATATCAAACATTTTATTGTGTTTAATTAACTCGTTCACCAGTCTTTCAAAGCTTTGGTAGTGAACATTATCATCCGCTGTACCATGAATAATCATTAAATCGCCTTCAAGCTTATGGGCGTGGGTGATTGGCGAACCTTCGATATAATTGGCTTCATTTTCCTCCAAAAGTCCCATGTATCGTTCCTGATAAATGTTATCGTAGAGTCGTTGATCCGATACAAAAGATACTGCGAGTCCGGCGTCATAGATTTCGGGGTATCGAAAAAGGCAATTCATCGTCATTTGACCACCACCACTCCATCCCCACATACCGATGCGTTCGGTGTCAATAAAGTCGTATTTTTCAAAGAGAACTTTCGCTGCTACTGCTTGATCTTTAGCAGCTAAAATACCAATTTGACCGTAAATGGACTTTCTAAAGTCTCTTCCTCTCGGTGTTTTTGTTCCTCGATTGTCAATACTAACCACAATAAACCCTTGCTGAGAGAGGTACTGATGCCACAAATCTCCGCCCTGCCAAGCATCTTGAACCGTGGCTCCCGCCGGCTCACCATAAATATAAAAAATGAGTGGGTACTTTTTATTCTTGTCAAAATTCACGGGTTTAATCATCCATGAGTCGAGAACCACTTCATCAATAGCTAATTTTATAAACTCTTTGGGATTTAATTTCAACGCACTGACTTTATCGGCAAGCTTCTTATTATCGGCTAAAACCCGTATCGGTTGGTGCGTCTGTAGGTTAACCAGTGAAATATACGGAGGGGTCGTCGTATTTTGGAAAGTATGAATAGCGTGTTTTGCATCGGCAGAAATTTGATAATCATGCTGCCCAGGTTGGTCTTCAGGGCTTACTCTTTCCGGGGTGCCGCTTCCGTCCAATTTACTTCGGTAAAGGTAGCGTTGCGTAAAGTTTTCGGGCGAAGCGATGTAATAAACATAACCGCTCGCGGGGTCGATGCAGTTAATTCTGACCACGTCGATTTCTCCTTTCGTAATGGTAGTAAATTCCTTCCCATCCCTTGAGACGCGGTAGAGGTTGAGCCAACCATCCTTCTCACTCGTCCAAGTAAAAAACTGTTCATCTTCCAGCCACATAATATTATCGTGAATATCAAGGAATGCCTCATCACGATCAATAAAAAGTTGCTTCAATTTCATCGAAGTAGCATCACCAATCCATACTGTATTTTGATTTTGCTTCCGATTGAGCTGCTGCACCATAACCTCATTTGAGTTCGGAATGAAGTCCATTCTGGCTAAATAATTATTAGTCGGATCACCGGGAATATCAAACCACTTACTTTCCCCACCAGTAGCGGCTACAATTCCCACTTTGACATTGGAGTTAGGCGTTCCCACTTTAGGGTACGGAAGTGGTATGGGCTGCGAATAAATCGAATCTACATTGTTGATCAGGTAAAACGTACCGATATTTTTGGTATCAGACTGCCAATAAGCAATCTTGCTTCCGTCGGGGCTCCATCGGAACCCGTCTCGGCAACCCAGTTCTTCTTCGTAAACCCAGTCGAATGTTCCGTTAATAATAGACTCGCTACCATCTTCCGTGATTTGAGTAATTTCACCCGAGGTAATATCTTCCACGTAAATATTATTTTTGCTAACGTACCCCACCCTATCCGCACTTGGCGAAAACTTAGCGAACATCATAGTGGTGCGTTCAACTGACTTCCCCAATTGAGTCAATACTCCTGATTTCAGATTCAATACCCAGTAGTCACCACGGGTATTGTAACGCCAAACCCTTCTGGTATTCGTGAATATAAGTAGCTTAGAATCATCAGCAGACCATTCATAGTTCTCGATTGAAAGTGGTTTAGTGTCACCTACGGGAATTAGTTTATCGGCAGAAACAATCACCAACCTTTTGCCCGACACCGCTTCGTATCTAACAATATCTTCGCCGCCAATAGCGGTATTTTCCTCTAACGTAGAATAGCCTTCATTATCCTCCATCCACCTCACAGGCCCGTACCTTTCGGAATTGTAAGTACTATTACTATAGATATCTTCGAGTTTGAGTACCGATTGAGCAAATGTTAAGGAAGAAATGAGCACCAAGGAAATGACAAGTAAAGAGGTATTGCTGTGAGTCATAAATGCGAAGTTAGTTGGTATAAAACTTTTAAATGTAGCAATAAAACATGACGCTGCCCGCTTATTTTTATCCTAAATCTTCCAGCAGCAAACGTAATAACCTTACCCTCGTGATATTAACAAGTTGCGAACTGAACGATGCACTCTAGTTTGTCCTTAGTAGTTGTTAAGCAGTAAAGTAGAACTTCGCCACAAATCAAACTATTAAAATCTCAAGTTCTTCAGCTTTGGGTATTTGCCAAATTAATGCTAAGTTGTAGCACAGCGGTGATGAATCTACCGTTTTCCCCCAATATCATTACTGAGCTTTGACAGTGTCCGTATCCAATAGCAACGTACTGCCCTAACAGCCTAAGTTTGTAGCTTTGGGTACGCAATAGAATTGGCGATAGTTCAAATAACGAAGAGTTGAACCCGTAGAATCGATTGATTTTCCGAACTAAATTCACCATTCATAACATATACTTTAAGCGACAAAACTTACTCGCAACTGGCTTACACATTCTTTTATTAAGAGATACAATAGAATCGCGTACTTATAAGTTACGAATAAAATGACTGGAATAGCATTAATGATGGTTAGAGTATTTTTTTTACATTTGGAATAAAAAAAATACATCAAAGAATGAAATTAGAGAAGAACCTGCCAATACCAAAATTGAATTAGAGAAAATTATTGAAATGGCAATCGCTGATGGTGTTTTAACACGAAATGAGAAAAAAGTGATTGAGCAATTTACCACTGATAATGAATTGGACTACAAGGAAATAATGAAAGATATCGAAAGCCGCATATCGACGTTAGGTGCTGACTCAGAAACAGAATTAATTGACTACAAAAAGAGAAATGGAGATGATTTTGAAAAGTTTGTGATTCAAAAGTTCAAAAAACGATATTTTACCATCAAAGAATGGGCGGGAGATAAATATATAGATGGAGTTTATGCACAAACTACAACCCAACCTGACATCCTATTCGGGTTTAAAATCAGAGAAAAGTCTACCGAGCTAGCAGTTGAATGTAAATGGAGAAAGAAATATTATAAAAACGGGATTGAACTTGGTAAAAAAGATCAGCTTGAACGGTATAAGGCATTTCAAAAAGACAAAAATATTCCAGTTTTTATTGCAATCGGTGTTGGCGGAAAAGGAAAATCACCAGAGCAAATTTACATTGTGCCTTTACAAAACATAGAGAATAACTTTATTCCTATGACAGAATTGAAGAAATACGAGAAAGTAATTGACAATGATTTTTTCTTTGATATTGAAACAAGTGAACTCAAGTAGAAATTGATATCCCCTCACAACACAACATATCAATAATTGGTACCAAACTTAGATTTGAAAGTTTGTATTCCGCTTTAAGTCAAACGGCAATGACGCGACCCACAAATTGTGGTTATTAGTATGAGTAAAAATTAGCTCAGTACGAAACCACAATAATCTAATAAACAACAGATAAGTTTGATGGATGTCTTACACAGCCCGACCTCATATTATAAAATATATTCTCCCTATAAATCACGGTATTCCGAGTCATTAACAAACTAATTACAATGCCTTTATCTTAAAACAACCTTGTTGTCTAATTAAACAAAAAGCGGCCTAAACTAATCAAGGTAATTGATTAGTTTAAAATATTTCAACGTTTTCTCAAAAAAATGTAAACAAACAAACTAACTATCTGTTTCGAGACAGAACAATAAAACTTTATAATCATTATGACTAAGAAATTTTTAAACCTGTTTTGCATGGCAGCACTTGCCTCGACAGTATTCGCCTCTTGTACTAGCACTGAAACTACCGATGCAACCGAAGAAGAAGCGGTTGTTGTTGAAGAAGAAGTAGCAAGCAATGACGTAGTTGATATAGCAATCAGTTCGCCAGATCACACTACTTTAGTAGCCGCTGTTACAGCTGCTGAATTAGTAGAAACATTAAAAGGCGAAGGTCCTTTTACAGTTTTCGCTCCAACTAACGCTGCATTCGAAGCTTTACCAGCTGGTACAGTAGAGTCTCTATTAACACCAGAAAAGAAAGCTACTTTGACTTCTATCTTGACTTATCACGTAGTTCCGGGTTCGGTAATGGCCGCTGATTTGACTGATGGTCAAATCGTCAAAACTGTTCAAGGAGAAGAGTTAACAGTTACCATAAAAGACGGTGTAGTTATGATTAACGGTGCTACTGTAACTGCTGCTGACTTAGTTGGAAGCAATGGTGTGGTTCACGTAATCGACGCTGTATTAATGCCAAAGATGTAATTCAAACGAATTACTTTTTGACGAAAAGGAAGCAACTAAGTTGCTTCCTTTTTTAATATCCAGACTTTTAGCGTAACCGCATACGCCCCTGTAAATTCACGACTTTATTAGTAATTGAACCAACAATTGACTTAAAATTTACCGTTTTGTGTAACTTACAAAGTTTCTGTACTATTTTCATCCAATAATATCATAGTGCTTCTCACAAAATCGACTGTTATATTATTCGGGGCTTCTATACTTTTTATCGGATTTATGATGCTCTTTACTCCAAACAAAGCAAGAGCAACGCTAAGAAAAGCGGGCAGTACTAATTTTATGAGTTATGCTGAAATTACCGTTCGACTCATTCTTTCAGTGGCTTTGATTCTGCACGCAGACTACGCAAAGTTTCCCGAAGCATTTGAAGTTTTTGGCTGGTTTATGCTCGTAACTTCCTTGATACTTTACGCTGTTCCACGAAGAATTCACCACAATTTTTCTACGAAAAGTGCGGATATACTCAAGCCAGTTTATTTTCAACTAATATCGCCGTTTGCATTTTTATTCGGCAGATTAATTATCTATGATGACTTATGAGTAAATCAAGTGCTACTTACAAGTACTTACGCCGAATAAAACATAATAACCATATCAAATAAGTAATATCTTTACCGCCAACCTCCGCCTTTAAATCACCTTCAAAATGAAAAGCAAGAACATAGCATTAATTGCGGCAATCTTAGCCCTGATAACTTTTATCGGATTTTTATCAGAAACCGAGCCACAGATTTTGTTCGGCTACTCAATCGATATTTGGATTTACAGAATTGCTTGGTTATTTCTGACAATCTATTTTTCTGTGAAATATTTCAATGCGAGAAAAGCGGAAAAAGAATAAGCACTTTTTAACGCGAATGCCACTACATTAGAAATTAGACTGCCAAAAAACAACCCATATATCAACGTGCAGTGCACCCCATTGAATAAAATGAAACAGCTTTCCTCGATAAACTCATTAGTCCTCGTCTTAGTACTCACCCTCTTTTACGTGAATACAGAGGCTCAAAATAATTGGGATGCCTCAATTAACAAGCAATTGCCCGCCGTGCTGAAAAAGCATCGTGAGTTTACCTCAATACCAAACGTATCCGCCAATCAAGCCGATATGTATAAGAATACCCGTAGTGCATTTAGACAATGCAGGTTTTTAAGTTGTTGATTTTCTTACCTTGCCTTAAGTTTATGAGTTGAATTATTGTCAATGAAGTGATCTTCGTAAGTATCCTTGTTTTGAACCCAGCGA
>Ga0222647_1000374_pt1 | contig 21336 bp, 15 predicted proteins | sample AntAcemetagen333_FD_179864 | JGI IMG/M metagenome (GOLD analysis project Ga0222647, IMG submission 179864) | Saline water microbial communities from Ace Lake, Antarctica - #333 | ecosystem: Environmental > Aquatic > Non-marine Saline and Alkaline > Saline | place: Antarctica: Ace Lake...
CCCGCTTTGGCGGTGATCACGTCATAGCCGCCGCCGCCATCCAGCACGTTGTTGCCGGTGTTGCCCACGATGGCTTCAGGGGCAAAGCCGCCCGTGCCGTTGATGTTATCCGTGCCTTGCAGGCGCAGGATCTCCACGTTGCGGGGCAGCACAAAGCTGACAGAGCTTTCCACCGTGTCGATGCCGCCGCCCTGGGAAAATCCGATCTCGTTCACGACCACATCGCCCAGGCTGTCGACGATATAACGGTCATTCCCCAGACCGCCGTCCAGCACGTCATTGCCCGCGCCACCGTCGAGCCGGTCGTTGCCAGCACCGCCGATCAGCGTGTCGTTGTTCTCGGTGCCCAGCAGCCTCTCAGACAGATCGGTACCTTGGACGATGACACCCGGAACGCCGTTCACGAGGTCAATCCCGCTTGTGATGTTAAAGTCGAAGACACCATCGTCGAACTGAAATTTCTCGACGTCCGTGACAGTATCGGTGCCGCCGGTGGCAGTGGATACAGTCACTGTCATTCCCGAAATGCTGACTGTCGCCGCCGCGCGCGTGCCTGCATAGATCGCCGTGTCGGTGCCCTCACCGCCCATGATCGTATCGTCGCCCAGCCCGCCTTTCAGCGTATCGTTGCCGGCCTGCGCCTCCAGGAAGTTACCGGCGTCATTGCCGGTCAGGATATCATCGCCACCGTTGCTGCCGCGCACATGTTCGATGTTGGCAAGGGTATGGGTGAAGGCCGCGCCGTTCAGGGTGCCGGTAGCAGTGCCCGTGGAGAGATCGACAGCAACCGCCTCGACGCCGGAGCGGTCGTAGCGGAGCCGGTCAAAGCCCGCGCCACCGTCCAGCGTATCCGCACCACCGCGCAGGATGAAACTGTCGTCGCCAGCACTGCCGATGATGTTGTCGGCAAAATCGGTGCCCCCGATCTCGATCCGGCCGCCGCTGCGGTTGATCTGATCGGTATTGCCGAAGCCGTCATTGGTGACGACGCCCGTCGCAAGGTTCGCCGTGATGCCGTTCAGCGCTCCGCTGCGTTCATAGTTAATGCGAATGAGGCCGCCCGTTGAGTCAAGGTTGAACGTATCGTTGCCGCCCGAGCCGTGAACCTGCATGAAACCGCCTGCTGCAACCGTGAGGGTGTAGATATCAGCGCCCGCCGTACCGAAGAGCCCCAGCCCATCGGCGAGCAAGGTGCGCGCGACATTGGTCAGTGTGGTCGTCCCGTCGGTTCCTTTGGAAATGCTGCCGGTGTTGGCTTGGCCGTCTATGGTGGCGGTCACAGGGCCGGAAAGCCCCGATGTGCCGATTTCGAAATAGCCCAGTGCAGCACCCGAGAAGTCGATGACATCATTGCCCGCGCCGGCGTCGATAAAATCGTAGCCGCGGTTGTTGTCTCCCGGGTTGAGGGTGTCGTTACCATCCCCGCCAATCAGGGTGTCGTTGCCCAGGCCACCAAACAGGCTGTCATCGCCGCCGCGTCCGTCCAGCCGGTTGTTGCCACCATCGCCGCGCAGGATGTCATTGTCGTTGCGGCTGCCGCGCACGTGCTCCACGTTCGCGATGGTATGGCTGAAAGCGACGCCGTTCCAGATGCCCGTCGCAGTCCCCGCCGCAAGATCGACGGTCACTGCCTCAACGCCGGATCGGTCGTACCTCAGCCGGTCAAATCCCCCACCGGCGTCCAGCGTGTCACTGCCCGCCATGAGAATGAAGCTCTCGTCGCTGCTGCTGCCGGTGACGACGTCAGTCAGCATCGAGGTTCTGAGTTCGGTGACGCGGCCAGGCCCCTGAATGGTATCCGTGCCGCCGAAGCCGTCGTTGGCCACGATCCCTGTCGCCAGGTTGACCTGCACGCCGACACTTCCGACATCGGAATAGTCCAACCGCAGGGTACCCGTACTGGCGCCGATGGTGAAAGTATCGTTGCCGCCAAGGCCTGTGACAGACATCCAGCCGCCGTTCCTCGAGGTGATGTCGAACGTGTCATCAAAGTTGGTCCCAAAAACGCCGAGCCCGCCGTTCTCAGCACCTGCTGCAATCGGATTGGCGACATCGATCAGCAGCGTCGTGCCGTTCACGCCCTTGTTGATGAAGCCCGTGTTGGCGTTGCCGTTGATCTGCACGGTGATACCGGTGCTCAGGTCCGAATGCTCCACATCGACGTATCCGACACTCAGTTCACTGAAGCTGATCGTATCGTTTCCGGTGCCGGCAGTGATAAAATCAAAACTGGTATTGTCCCCCGGACTGATGAAATCATTTCCCGCGCCACCATTGATGATGTCATTCCCCGCACCACCATTGAGGGTATCATTCCCTCCCAAGCCTTGGATCGTGTCATCGCCCGCCCCGCCCGCGAACACATCGTTTCCGGCCTCACCGACAATCAGATCATTTTGCGAAACCACGGCCCCGAAACTGGTCAGCGGGATAGAAACGCCCGGCCCGAAGGCTCCGGTGACAGTATTGACAGAGGTGATCGAGTCTTCGAAGGACTGCCACTGCGCCGCTGTAGTGATTGGCGGCAGCGCCCCGTCGATCACAAAGAGAAAATCGGTATCGACTGTACCAAGACCCGCAACAGTCACATTGGGAACGAAAAGGCCGAACACGGTCGCATTCCCGAAACCGCTGGTAACGTTAACGAAAAATTCTTCTTGCGCGTTGGGTTTTGAAATCGTCGAAAAGTCGGCACCGGAAATACGCGCGTCAAAAATGTCAATCGAGATGTCGGCGCTCTGCGTATCGTCGCCGGGGGTCAGCGGTAGCAAGGTATAGCTGAGGGAATTTGACGTGTCCGGCATCACAATCTCAAATTGGATGTTCTGGGTAACACCGACAACTGAATCTTGTTGACCCCGGTGAACGGCGATTCCGGTGAGGGTGTAGGTTGTCATACGTAAAATCCTTGCGCTTTTGAAAAATCGTGTTGGTAAAGAGCTATGATGCTTAACCCTTAAATCGGAAATGTGCTGCGGTTTTAGGCACCGATCAAGAGAAAACTCTCCTCTCCCAAGGCATGCGGATCTGGTGAAAAAGAAATTTACTATAAATTTAAATGGCTTGATGATGCTTAGAAGCAACCGCTACCGTATTGTTCGGCCTGCTCGGTACAGAAGCGATGGTCGCCGTCGCGGCACCACGCTGTCTCACCGCTCAGTCCGGCCCGGCTGACCCTCCCGGAACGAACGGCGCGGCAAGCAGCCGTGTGGAACATTTGCCACCGAGCGGATCGGTATGGTTTGGGAGCCCTGAATCCGTGGGTGGTTTTGGATAGTGCACAGGCCTGCGCCCCGATCCGACCACCGGATGCAAAAAGCCAGACACAAAATATTGTTCCTGATAGATAAAGCGTAAAGTCCCCGACAAGGCTCCAGCGGAACCTCTCAAATACATTGCCCGTAAGGCAAAACTGCGCCACGCCGATCCTGATGATGCGCAGGTCCGGCTATGTTTTCTGACATGCAGCCCAGCGACTGTCAGAAGGAACTGGACGCCGCAGACATCACCCGCGGGAGTAAGGTTCTGGACTTCGGGGCCGGGATCGGGCGGGGTGCGCTGCCAAGGCACTACAACACCGGACTGCCCAGCCACGCCTGCGACATCAACGGCGTCGCGATGGCCTAACCTAGGGCGGGCAGTTGCCCGGTGCCGCATGCAGCACGACGGACTATCTGCCGCCGCTGCCCTACCCCGACGGGTTTTTCGACGCGGTCTGTTCCATCTCGATCTGGACACATCTGCCCGTTGATCTGGGCCTGCGGAGATCTCCACCTCCGGAGTGACCGCGCATCACCCCGATCATGTGCGCAAGACGTAGTCTGCGGTCATGCAGGTGCAGGGCATCCACATCGAGGCCATCGACAACATTCAGGATCTGGTTGTGATGACGCGCACCTGACGCGCCGTCCCGCGCCAGACACCACCAGACACCGCCGATTGAAACCCCGGGGTGCGGATGCTAGCACGGGAATTGTCTTTGCAAAGGAATGTGCCGTGCCGCAGCAGTCTTATGCCTTTCTGGGCACCCCCGGTTTCATCCGCGATCCGGGCCGCTTTGACGATGCGCAGATGCTTTCGGCGCTGGGGGGCAATGCGGGCAATCTGTTGCTTCAGCATGCCGCCGCCCAGATCGTGGATGCGCCCCTCGTTCATTTGTCGATGTCCGATATTCCCTATCTCGATACGCCCGAAGTGCGCGCCACAGATACGCTGATCTTCCCCGCCGCCGACCATCTGCGCCCCGGCACGGACTGGCAGAGCCTCAACAACTACCTGGAGGGGATTGGCAAATCACTGGTTGTGCTGGGTCTGGGCGCTGCGACCCCCGGACCCTTGGGCGAGACGGGGATGATCGCGGCACTCAGGGCGTCCGCTCCGGTCATGCGGATGGTCGATATCCTGCGCGAACGCGCGGTGCTGGTGACCGTGCGGGGGGAGTATTCCAAACGGGTCTGTATCGCCCTCGGCCTGCCGGATGTCGAAGTTGCGGGCTGTCCTTCGGCGCTGCTCAATCCTGACCCCAGGCTGGGCGATGCCATCGCAGCGCGGCTGGCCTTTGCGGCGGCGGATGCGGGGCCTGTGCGCATGTCGGCCAGTGCCGCTGCCCCCTTCGAGATCGCCGACAATGCGCAGGCGCAGGCACTGGAGCAGCGCCTGCTGGCCTGGGCCATGGCCCACGACGGCCTCTATGTGCAGCAGTCGGGGGGGCTGCCGGGATGGCTGGCCTGCAACGGGCGCTGGTACGATCTGGAGCCCGACACCCGCGACGCGATCGGGGGGGTGATCGCAGGCGAGGCGGCGCCGCTGGACCTGTGGGCTTTTCTGGCGCGTCAGGGAAGGTTTCCGACGGCAGTATCCGACTGGCTGTCGGACCTGCGCGGGCAGGATCTGGTCATGGGCACGAGGATCCATGGCGCGCTGGCCGCGATCGCTGCCGGCACGCCCGGCGTCCTGCTGGGAGCCGCAAAAAGCGAGCTGGCCCGGACCCATCACCTGCCCTTCCTCGATCAGGACCGGGCCATCGCGGCGCCTTCTCTGCCCCGCGCCGTCGCACAGACCAGCTTTAATCCGCTGGCCTTTGACCGCGCGCGCATTCTCGCGGCCCGTGTTCTGGTCAAGGGGTTTGACAGGCTGGCCATCCCGCTGGCCTCCCATGTGCGCCATCTGGCCCGCCAGAGCCGCCCCTCCCCCGCCTGAGGGGCAGCCGACCCAAACGTGACTGGCCCAAACTTGACCGGCACCTGCCGACTATGCCAAACCCACCGGGCCATCCCTGATTATCCTGCTGCCGAGACACGTCCTGCGACCCTAACCCGCCCCACTCCTTTTGCCCTTCAAGCCAGAGTATCCAGTTTGTCCAATATACCCTCCGTCAGCATCTGGTGTCCGCCCACCTACCAGACCCATCTGGACAGCATCTGCAACGTGCTCGAAGGCAGGCTCAATCTTGAGACCCATGTGCACGAGGGCCAGGACTGTAGCGCGATCGAGACGGCCCTCACCGCCGCGCCCGACCGCCATGTCGTGATCTTCTACGAGAGCCTTGCGGACGCGCTCAACCGTGAACTGGGGCATCTGGGACGCGATGCCACCGGCGAGAACCAGCCGCGCATCGTGGTTGCACTGGAGGAGTGGATCGCGGGGAATGCCGCGCTCAGCGCGCTGTTCTACCGTCACCGCCAGCGCGTCACTCTGCTGCCGGCACTGGGCCTGCTGCAGGCGCCGGGCAGTGTGCGCGATCTTCTGGCAGCGCGGTTCTGCGAGGGCGGTGTGCCGGAATGGGACAGCATGCCGGTGACAGAAGCGCTGCTGCCGCCCAGCGTCGATCCGCAATTCGCGCTCATGGCAAGTGCAATCCTGCAGACCGCCCCGGATGCCCAAGACGCGCGCGACCAGATCGAGGCGATCAGCACGCCGCTGGAGGGTGTCGATCCGCAGCTTCTGAACACCCCTCGGACCCTCGAGCGGCTGCTCTCGGAGGCAAGATCAGGCTCTGCACCGGGGTTTGGTGTCCGCGCCAGAGAGCGACACGAGGATATAGCGGCGCAGGGCGGCGAAGACTCTGCGCTGGATCTGCGCCGCCTGCAGGCGCGCCACGCGCAGGATCTGGCTGCCCTGCGCCGCCAGTCCGATGCATTGCAGATCCGCCTTCTGGATGCGGTGGCACAACAGACTCAGCTGAGCGATCTGGCCGAGCAGAAACAAGCCGAAGCTGCCGCCCTGCGCGACCTCTATCAGCGTGATGCGAAAGAGCGCGACGCGCTGGGTCCGCAGGTCGAACAGCTCACCCCGCAGCTGGACACCGAGCGGGCAGCCTTTGACGATCTGACCAGACGCTACGACGAAACCCGCAGCGGGCTGGAGCGGCAGATCGCAGGCCAGATGGCCGATATCGCCGCCCTCGCGCGCGATGTGCAGGACCGCGACCGCGCCGTGACAGATGCGCAAAACCTCTATGACGGGCTGGTGCGCTCCTCGTCGTGGCGCATCACCCGCCCGATCCGCGTGATCGTGCGCGGGCTGCGGCGGATCGTGCGTCGCTAGACGCCCTGCGCCAGTGTCACAAGACCATCATGCGGCGCGAGCCCGTGGCTGCGCACGAACTCCAGCATCACCCGCGCCAGATCCGCGCGCCGCGCATCATATTCCTCCATCTGCTGCGCGATCTGCGCAAAGAGTGCACCAGGCCCCGACGCAGCGCTGTCGATGAACGCGTCGGGCGGCAGGCTGGGTATCGCCATGCTGTGCGCCAGTCCGGCAGTGCGCGCATCGTGACGGACCAGCACCGAAGGCACGCCCGCCTGCAGGGGCAGCATCGTGCCGTGGATCCGCATGCCGAAACTCAGCTGGCAGGTGCGTGCCATGTCCATCCATCCCTCGACCGAGGAGAAATGCAGGGTTTTCGCCTGCATCACGTTGTAGAGTTGCGCGGCAGTCATGCCGGCGGGGGCGGCCGCAGTGTAGCGGGGCGGCACCTCGGCATTTTCCTGAAACAAGAACGGCATCAGAACCGGCGTCTGTATCGCATAGAACGCAGGGCTTGTGGCCATCAGATGCAGCTTTTGCGCCATCACCTGCACCGCCGCCGGGTGGCCCGGAACATACTCCGATATCAGGCTGCGGGTCGTGGTCCATGCAGGGGCATCCGCCGCACGGGCGGCGGCAAGGGCGGCAATGCCTGCGCCCAGATCCGGATCGCAGTTGATGAAATTCGACGGGCAGCCCATGACGACCGTATTGGTGATCCCCAGATCCGCCAGCACGATCTGGGTCGTCTCGTCGCGCAGGCCCAGACACAGGCTGCGCTCGGAGAGAATGGCAGCCAGACGGCGGGTGTGGGGCCCAAGGGCGACACCCGCGCCCTCCTCCAGCGAGGCCTGGACGCCCAGACCGAAACACACCAGCGGCCCGTCGATCAGGCGCAACGCACGGATCCGCAGGGCGTTCATGTCTTCGCTGGCCTTCCCGGTGCCCAGCCAGTTGGCACATGACAGCACACTGTGGTGTACCTGCGCCCCGGCGTTGACCGCCTTGAGGTCGCGGAAATGGTACCGCTCGTAATCCGCGATGTCGCGCAGGATGAATTCCAGTCCGTGGCGGAACGCCAGATTGCCGATGTTCTGACCCACGGCGCGGGCAAAATCGAATGTACCCGTGCGGTAGGCGTGCGGCACCCGCTCCAGATGCGGCAGGTCGAGGTGGAAGCGGCGCTGTGCAGCGCCACCTGCCCCTTGTGTCACGTCACAAGGCCCGCCAGCGACGGATGCGGGCGCAATCCGTTGCCAGTGACATAGTCGTACATCACCCGTGCGACGCCTGCGCGGTGCGCATCATAGCCTGCCATGCTGTCCACGATATGCGAGAAGATGCCGCGCGGGCCGCTCCGTTGACTGACCATGAAGTCTTCGGGCGTGAGGGCGGGAATGCCCATGAAGCGCGCCAGCCCCACCGTGCGGGAATCATGTGCGATCAGCAGCGAGGGCACGCCCGATTGCAGCGGGATCATCGTACCGTGGATCCGCATGCCATAGCTCAGATCGCAGGTGCGCGCGAAATCCATCCACCCTTCGATGGAGGAGAAATGCAGCAGCTTGGCCTTGAGCACCGTACGCAGGCGTACAGCATTACCGGCAAACGGGCTGTTGGCGACATAGGCATCGGGAATGGTCTCGCTCTCACGGAACAAAAACGGCAGCAGCGCCGGCGTCTGCACGGCATAGAAGGCGGGGCTGATCTCCATCAGGCGCAGGTGCGAGCGGATGACGTTGTTGGAGGCCGCATGACCGCCCGACGCCTCGGAGATCAGGCTGCGCACGTCTTTCCACGTCTGTGCGGCATCCAGCATATCGCGCGCGCGGCCCGCCACACGGGCCCCCAGATCACGGTCCCCGTTGATGAAGTTCGATGGACAGCCGGTGATGGTGGTGTTGGTGATGCCAACCGCCTCGAGAGTGTTTTGCGTCGTCTCGTCGCGCACCGACAGATGCGTCGCCCGCTCGGCCAGCACTTTGGCCATGCGGATGGTGTTGGGGCGCAACTGGGCCACCTTGGTGCCCGATTTGGCCTGCACCCCCAGCCCGAAGCAATCGACCTTCGCGTCCGTCTTCTCGATCGCCATGGTGCGGAAGGCATTGTTCTTTTCGTCATCGTCGGTAGCGCCCAGCCAGTTGGCGCAGGACACCAGCACCCGCTCCACCTTGCCCGGAACCGCCTGTTCCAGATACTGGGTGTAATTGACCGGCACGTAGTCTTTGAAATCGCCGACGATGTATTGCAACGCGTGGCGGAACGCGAAATTACCGAGATTAATCCCCGAGAAATTCATGATCGCGCCTGCGCCGTGGCGGTAGGCCTCGGGCACCGAGCTTACGTTTTCCATATCGAGATAGAGCTTTACCATCGGGTTTCCTTCCGGGTGCGGACATACGTCTCAGAACTGGCGATGCCTGTCGTGTCGGTCACGGGCCAGTTTCAGGCCGGTTTCAGGCCAGCTCCCGTAAACTGGGGACAGGCGCCGAGGTCAAGTGGTGACGCGCCGCATCGATCAAGCCGCAAAACGCGGCGGCAGCCTGTTCGGGCCTGTGATCGGCGCGCACGGCCTGCGCCGCACTGCCACAGTCCGCGGCAGACCAGCCTGCCAGTGCCGCTGACAGCGCGGCGGCAAAGGCTGTGGGCGTATACTCGGGCGCGATCTGGCCAAAGCCGTAGCGCCGCACGAACTCCTCGCAGCCGTGTCCGGGCCCCACCACCGGCACACAGCCATAACTGCAGGCCTCTACCAGAACATTGGGCCAGTTGTCCTCGTTCGAGCAGGTGAGCACAATGTCGATGCGGGCAAAGATCTCTGTCAGACGGGCGTGATCGGTAATGCGCCCGTGCAGGCGGTAGGGCACGCCCGCATCACGCAGGCATGTCTCCAGCGCCGGAGTGCTCTGGCCGACCAGATCGACCTGCACGGGCGCCTCCAGCCCGGCCGCCTTGCGCTGTGCCATCAGATGACCCAGCGATTCCAGCGCCAGAGGCATCTGCTTGCGCCCTTCATTGAGCGAATCCGCGATCAGCAGGATCCGCAAGGGATCGCGCCGGCGGGTCAGCAAGGGACCCTGCAGAGGCACATAGGGATTGCGCAGGACATGCGCGCGCCTGCGCGGCACGATGCCAGATTGCACGGCTGCATCGCGCAAAAACGCGCTGGGGGCCATCAGGTGCACGTTTTCGCGCGCAAAGATATCCCGCTTGATGGCGCGGTTGCGTGCGATCAGGGCCGGGCTGGCGCGGTTGCGGTCTACCTGCGGGCAGGCATGACACCCCGAGCGGAAGCCTGTGCAGGTCGCCGGATAATGACAGCCGCCGGTGATGTAGTGGAAATCATGCAGCATGAAGAACATGGGCTTGCCCGCCCGCGACACGGCGTCCAGCTCGGCCAGGCTCAGCTGGAAGGACGACCAGTGCACATTCACCACATCATAGCCGCACAGCATATCGATCACCCAGCCGCGCGAGAAGCCGGGGTATTCCACTGTGAAATGAGTGTCCGAGATGGTGAAGTTGGAGTGGTTGGTCTGCCGTGCCACGTCTTGCGGCAACAGCTCTCCCATGGCCTGACCGTCGATGAAATCGACCGCCATACCGCTGTGCGCGCGCATCGCAGAGGCCAGACGGTTCGCGGCGATGCCCGCACCGCCGCCCGATGCGCTGGACAGGATGGCCAGCGACCCGCCCGCACTGTCTGCGTTCGGCTCGCTGCTCATGCCGTGGCCGCCAGATCGGCGTTCAGCACAGCCTGCCGGTTGCTCTCGGCCTGAGCCTGCACGGCCTCCAGCTTGCGCATCAGCACCGATGGCGTGGTGTCGGGATCGGGCTGGGGATTGTCCACCGCGTTATTGTAGAGCGACACCAGAATGTTGAGCGTCTTGCGCGCTTCCTCCAGCCCGCCATGGGCGGCCTGTACCATTGCCAGCTCGGTGATGGATTCCGCCCGCTTTTCGCGGGTCTTGCAGTCCTCGTGATAAACGCTGTAGCCGATGTCGACGGGGATGTACTTGAATACATAGCGTTTTGCCATGCCCAGAAACAGATCCGCATCCATGGCGTAGTGCATCTCTTCTTTGACCGGGCCTGCCGCGTCCCAGGCGGTGCGGCTGAAGAATACGCTCGGCTGCACCAGATGGTGGGCCGCATAATCCAGCAAATATTCGAATTTCAGCTTGTCGGGCGAGAACACGAAATGCCGGATCGGGGTGAAATCCTTTTCCGTCATATAGGCATTGCCTACCACCACATCGACGTCCGCATTGTCACGGAACACGCGGCGCACATGCACCAGCGTGTTGGGCAAGATGATGTCATCGCCGTTGAGCCAATAGAGAATCGGCTTGGTGGCGCGCGCGTAGCCCTTGTTGATGGCGTCGGACTGGCCACGGTCAGGCTCAGAGACGCAGACGGTAAAGATGTCCCTGTAGTGCTCGAGGATCTCGGCGGTGCCATCCTTGCTGCCGCCGTCCATCACGATCAGCTCGACGCCGTTCAGATCGTTGCACATCAGGCTGCGCAGCGTCTTTTCCAGAAAATGCGCCGAGTTGTAGATCGGGATGACGATGGACACGCCCGGCATGGTATCGCCGACGGGCATGATCTTGAGCCCGTCCTCCCAAGGCAAGCGGGCATCGGGAGAGAGCGGTTCAGGCAGCGACATCGGAAAGTCCTTCTACATCTGTATGAATAGCGTGCAGGAGCCCGCGTTCATCGTCATTGTGGCACGACAGCATCAGCGCGTCGAACATCCGCGGGTTGAAAATACCGTGGTCCACCAATTCGGTGGCGAAAAGCACGGCCAGCGCCGACCGGCGCGCCACCGGATCCTCGCGCGTGGCCGCCATCAGAGAGGCCAGCGCCACGCCGTGCGGCACCTCTGGCGGATAGGTCTGCGACAGGGTCCGGGCCAAGCCCTGTCCGGCACAGGCCAGATGAAACAGCGCCGCCAGCAGCGTCTCGGCAAAGCGGTGGTGCAAGCTGGGCCCGCTGGCAAATACTGCCGCCAGATGGTGAAAGGAAAACACCTCTCCCGCAAAGCGGCGGTCCGCCAGAGCGGTCAGAGTGCGAAAGCTGTAGTTCCATCCCGCCCAGGGCGCGCTGGCTTGGATCCGCAAGGCCACCGATTGCGCCTGCGGCGATCCCGGTGCCCTAGGAACAGGCGCCTTGAAATAGAGCGCCTTGATCTGGTCGCTGAGGGCGGCATCCCGCAGGCAGGCTGCCTGAACCGCCTGTGCGAAATCCGCGCCCACCGTTTCGGGGGTAGCACTCTGCACCAGCCCCATGCCGATCAGCGGCTCGATGAAGGGGGCAGCCTGTGCAGGAGTGACCGCGTCCGTCTCGTGGCGCTCGTGGACCAGCACGCCGCTGTCCATGATCCGCCCGCCGACCCTTGGCGATGCAATGGCCGCCGTCAGCAGGTAGTCCCAGCCGAAACCGCGCAGCTGCATCAAGGCCGCCACATGCCAGCGCGACAGCTGTTCGATCACCCCCGGCAAGGCATCCGGGCGCAGCGCGAAAGTGTCGATGCGGGCGCGACAGGCGGCACGATCGCCAAACCCGTAGGCCTCGATGATGGCCGCGTCCTCCCGGGCCAATGCGGCGGCGGGGCAGACCCTGAGAATGTGATCGACAAAATCCGGCGCCTGCACGGCGGGAAAAATATCGCTGCGGGTCAGCACGATGGTACGCCCCGCAAAGTCCGCCTGCACCTGTTGCAACAGCGGCAGCACCAGCGGACCCTGCACGCCTGCATCCGCCGTCTTGATCAGCTGCACACCGGCCAGATCCTGCCCACGCAGGGCGTCCGCCTCTGCAACAGTGTTGATACTGCAGATCCCGAAGCCCAGAGCGCTCCAGGCTTGCATACACCGGATCTGGTGGGCCAGGCGGTGTCCAGGATCCAGCGATGTAACAACAATGGCAGGGATCGTCATGGAATCTTCCAATCTTTTGCCCCAGCGCACAGACGCGCACGGTTGGGCACTGTGCGGTGGTGCCAGCCAAAAGCAGACCTTTGCGGGTTAGTCAAACAGTCGGCAGACGCATCATCATGCCCCGCACACCGGGCGACAGTGCCCGCGGGTGCAGATGACACGATTTTGCGGCAGATGCGATCTGAGCCTCGGGCTGTGGCCTGCGATGCGCTGATTTTGGCCTGTGCGCGGGGCCCAGACTGTGGCCCGTGCCCGACACTGGCCCGGCCACCGGCCATTGGCAATCCGGTCCACGCCCGGATCATGTGGGGAACCAGACCCCGAGCCAGACAGCGCGCCAAGCCGGCGTCGCATTGCCGTTCCTTGCACGCAAAAGCAGAAGGATCGGGTGGACCCTCCAAAATGAAATTGGCGGAAGACATGGCACTCACAGCGCAACGCACTCCATAACCTCGGATTTTCGATAAAACAGAAAAGTAAACAAACAAGCCGATGAAAACTAATCACGACACTGCAACAAAACAGCGCAAATGCAAAGCCCGTTAGCCTCTTTGCAGCAAGCTTCCCGCAAGAGATGCAGCGGCCGCCCGCTTTATGTGCGCGCGTAGACATCCTCGTAGCGGATGATGTCATCCTCGCCCAGATAGCTGCCGGTCTGGACCTCGATCAGGACCATCGGCACCTTGCCGGGATTCTCCATGCGGTGCACGGCACCCAGCGGAATGTAGACCGACTGGTTCTCCGCCAGCAGCTTCACCTCCGCATCCACGGTCACCCGCGCCGTCCCCTGCACCACGATCCAGTGCTCGGAGCGGTGGTGGTGGCTTTGCAGGCTCAGGGCGGCACCAGGGTTCACCACGATTCGCTTGACCTGAAACCGCCCGCCCACGATCAGGCTCTCGTACCAGCCCCAGGGGCGGTAATCGCGCGGCAGCTGCACCGCCTGGCTCGCGCCCTGCTCCTTGAGGGTGGCGACCGCCTCCTTGACGCGCTGCGCCTCGGATTTATGGGCCACCAGCACCGCATCTGACATCGCGACCACGATCATATCCTCCAGCCCGATGCCCACCACCTGCTGGCCTTCTGTCTCCGAGCGCAACAGCGTATCGGTGCAATCGATCGCCGTCGCCCCGTCCGAGCAGACATTGCCTTGCGCATCCGGTCCGCTCTCGGCCCAGACGGCATCCCAGCCGCCCAGATCCGACCATGCGGCACCATATTGCATCACCGCCAGATTGCCCGCCTTCTCCATGATCGCGTAATCGATGGAAATATCCTCCAGCGCGGCCCAGGGCGCGCCCGGCAAGCGGGTGAACCCAAGATCCGACTGCGCGCCCTCCATGGCGACCTCCACACCCTGCGCCAACGCGGAGGCGTGGGTCCGGAAGGCTGCGATGATGGCGGAGGTGGAGAACAGGAAAATGCCTGCGTTCCACAAAAAATTGCCCGCCGCCAGCATCTGTGCGGCGCGCGCTGCGTCGGGCTTTTCGACAAAGCGCTTGAGGGGTTGCGGGCTGCCCTGCACCGCATCCGCAGCGGCCCCCAACTCCAGATAGCCATAGCCTGTCTCGGGGCGGTCGGGGGTGATGCCGAAGGTCACCAGATCGCCCGCCTGCGCGCACGGTACGGCGGCTTGCACGGCGGCACGAAAGGCCGCACTGTCGCGGATCACGTGATCGGAAGGGGCGACCAGCATCAGCCCGCCCGGACCCTGCGCCTCCAGCCACATCGCCGCGGCCAGCACTGCGGGCGCTGTATTGCGGCCCTCCGGCTCGATCAGGATACCGGCAGGCGCCTGCTGGATCGCGGCCAGCTGCTCTGTCACGATGAAACGGAACGGATCGCCCGTCACCACCAGAGGCGCGCCGAACCCCTCACCCGCCAGACGCCGGGCAGAGGCCTGAAACAGGCTCTCCTCGCCCATCAGCTTGGCGAACTGCTTGGGATAGCTCTTGCGCGACAGAGGCCACAGGCGGGTGCCAGACCCGCCACAAAGAAGAATGGGTGTAATCATCTGTTTTTTGCCTATGAGACCTCGGGAAATGCATCCGGTATATACCTTGTGAAACATCCCGCAACACCAAGCGCGCTCAATCGCACAGTTTGCGCGGTGCGCGTAGCCTGCCGCCCGTCGCCAAGATCAGGACAGGCCGGCAAGGAGCGCCTTGTAATGCCGCTCCATCCGGCCTTCAAATGCTGGATAGAAATGGTTGTTGTCCGGCAGATCTTTCTGAGGCTGCACAGCATCAATCATCTCGTTGGGATCGACAACGGTAATGTTGGCATGAGCATGCCCCAGATTCTTCAGAAAATAGTTCAGTTGCAGACGGTTCTGGTCCGTGGCCTTCAGATCAGCTTTATAGGCAATATTGCAAACAAGAACCAGATGCCGGAACTGGGCGGCCAGATCCATAAGCTGCGTCTCTACCGCATCGAATGTTGCCACCTTGCCTTCGGCATCCTTGACGTCTCTCTTACTCACCAAGGTTGAATGAAGGATGTGGCCATCACGCCAGTAACTGTTGCGAGTCGAAATCTCGAACAGGCCGACCGGCGGCAGGGTAATATGCGTAGAACATTCCGAAGCGGCGGTGCTGCAACTTTCGATATCCAGAACATACTCCAGCTGGTCATCGGACAGCACTCGGCGCCCCTGCATGTGATCCAGACGTTGCAACATTTCGGCGGCGGAATGGCCATACCAGCTCTGGCTCTCGTTGGAAAAGCCGATAGAGCCTTCCCGTGCAAGCCGGTGCAGCGGTGCGATCAGCCTGCATGATCCAATGGCGAAGACGTCAGTCATAATATTTGTTTTCCAAACTATTTCACCCGCAGCGCATTGTCCGACTGCGCCAGAAAAAAGTCATAGGTCTCGCGCAGGCCGCGCTCCAGCGGGATACCCGCGCGCCAGAACATCCGCCAATCGGTACAATCCTCCGTCAGACAGCCTGCTGCCCGGATACGTAACCTGCCGGATTTCCTATACGCCCAGATCTTTCTGATATTCATATCGCAAGATTTCTGCCTAGCCGGTGGTCACGCCCGCTTCATGATTGCGCGTCTGGTGACTGACGGATGCGCCAAAAATATCAATCCTCAAACCTATATCACGATCTCTTTCCCACAGCCGTCTTTCATCTCTCAAATTCCAAGACTGCATCATAAAGTCTTTCAGCTTCCGGATTGCCCAAAAGATAGTTCTGCACTTCGATCCGGCGTTCCTCTTTTATTGAATTGCGGGTTGCAGAGGGCAGACCTATCCTCATATCGCTATTACTTCCATGTACTTTCAGCGCTCTTTCGCGAGTTTTCGCATTGAGGCGGTCAGTATCAGCAGCCAAGTCCTTTGACAGAGGTATAGGGTTGCTACCCTGCACAATCAGAAGCTTGTTGATCTGTCCAATAATGAAATTAAAGTCGGTAATGACTGTTTCGAACTTCAAGATAGCGGGACGCGTCTCTAGATTTAGTACCCCTCTAAAGAAATTTTCATAGCGTTTTGCTGCAAAATCAACAGTCTGGTTCGCATAAATCATATAGGATAATATTGCATCTTCAGGCGGACGAACCAATACAGCAGTAGCTTTTTTAAAGTATACTCCAAGACGCAGATTATCAATTGAGTGAGTATGGTGAGCAATTTTAAGACGGCGTTGATTACCCTCTAAAAAACGTATCATTTGAATAGTGAATGAGTTCGATGAACGAGGGTAGCCCTCTATCACAAGGTCTGTATCCTCTCCACATACAAGTTCTGAGTTAACATTTTTCAACATTTTTTGCTGTACATTTTTCATTTTATTACCAATTCCCCCAGAGCGTTTAAGAAACTTTTCATTTATATTCAGATCATTCGACCGGTAGTTTAATATAAGATCTATGTTATTTGTTAGATCTAACATATCAAATTTGAAAACAACACGCCCACATCATACATCGAATACACTGATCTGGTCATATCCCTCTTTATCTCTCGCGCATCGCATCATTAGGCTGCTTCAAAAACCACGCATACGTCTCGCGCAGCCCCCGCTCGAGGTCAATCCCCGCGCGCCATCCCATCCGGTCCAGCCGCGACACGTCCATCAGTTTGCGCATCGTGCCGTCGGGCTTGGTGGTATCTTGCGAAATCGTGCCGGTAAAGCCGGTGACCTTGGCCACCCTCTCGCCCAGCTCGCGGATCGAGACATCCGTGCCGGTGCCCACGTTGATATGGCTCAGCATCGGCTCGGTCTCGGCCTCGTAGGTCGCGCGGTCGAGGTTCATCACAAAGAGCGAGGCCTGCGCCATGTCGTCCACATGCAGGAACTCGCGGCGCGGCGTGCCCGTGCCCCACATCACCACCTCCTGCGCACCCGACTGCGCCGCCTCGTGGAAGCGGCGAATCAGGGCAGGCAGGACGTGGGAGTTCTCGGGGTGGAAATTGTCGCCGGGGCCATAGAGGTTCGTGGGCATCACAGAGCGGTAGTCGCGCCCGTGCTGGCGGTTGAAACTCTCGCACAGCTTGATGCCCGCGATCTTGGCCACGGCGTAGGGCTCGTTGGTGGGCTCCAGCACGCCGGTCAGCAGGGCATCCTCCGCCATCGGCTGCGCGGCCGCGCGCGGATAGATGCACGAGCTGCCCAGAAACAGCAGCCGCTGCACGCCTGCGGCATGGGCCTGCCCGATCACATTGGCCTGAATGAGCAGGTTGTCGTAGATGAAATCCGCAGGATAGATGTTGTTGGCATGGATGCCGCCCACCTTCGCCGCCGCCAGAATGACCGCATCGGGCCGCTCCGCTGCCATGAAGTCGCGCACGGCGGCCTGATCGGTCAGGTCCAGCTCTGCGGAGGTGCGGGTGAGCAGATCATGCCCGCCTGCCGCCTGCAACTGGCGCAGGATTGCGCCTCCCACCATGCCGCGATGGCCTGCGATGTAGATTTTGGTCATGCTTGCCGTCTCCACAAATAGTGCGTCGCGTCGCGCCCTCACGCCAAGCCGTCTATACCCGCGGCCCGTTCCGGACAAGCCGCGTGAAAAGACCGCCGGAAAAACCGCCAGCAGAACCGGATGGATCAGGGAGAACCGCACAGGCCGGCAGCAGGGTGCTCATGCCCGTGGCTGCCGCCGGTACAGAACGTCCCGCGTGAATTTCCGCTCCAGCAGGATCCGGTCCAGAACATAGCCGTGCTGCATCAGATAATCAGCCACGAAGCTGTCGTAGTTATCCTCTGCCACGATCAGATCCGGCGCATGGCGGGTGAAATCCAGTCCGCCCAGCACATCGGTCTCGGCGCCTTCGACATCCAGCAGCAACAGATCCACATGCGTGACCGCATGTTTGTCCAGCAGGCTGCTCATGGTGCAGGCCCGCACCTCGATCTGTTGGCGGGGGTGACGGGCAAATCCCTCGCCCCGCTGCAGCCAGATCTCGCGCTCCTCGCCGTCCAGCACGCTGAACTCGGTCATCGACATCAGGCCCACTTCGGTGAGTGTGACATGGCCGCTGGGCGGCGGCGTGCTCACACAGGCCGCATGCTCCACGATCATCCCCGGCCGGGCCTTGCGGCAGCGGGCATATTTGCCCGGGCTCGCCTCGATCAGCATGCCTTTCCAGCCCCGCGCCTCCAGCAGGACGGAATTGCTCTGCAAGATGCCGTCATGGGCGCCGATCTCGATCAGGAAGCCCGGCGCCCGGTCGCCCAGTGCGTCGATGATCTTGAGGTCCAGCTCCTCCAGCCCGTAGAAGGAGCGGTTGGCGGCACAGCGCGATGTCGTGCGGTCATAATGATCCCAGGCCTCGGCCAGCGTGATGAGGTTGAAGGGCGCCTGCCGCAACCGGGGTGCATCCGCACGGAAATGCCCGATGTCGGGCGTGATGCCGGTGTTGAACACCACCCGCGCCTTTGTCTTTCGATGCGACATGCCCTGTTCGGCGGTCAGGAAAGCGGTGGCCGAATCCCAGGAAAAGGATTTGGCAAGCCCGCGCAACACCTCGCGCCCCGGCGTGCGGTCCAGCCGGGTACGGATGTCATCGGTCATCCGGGCCGCGATGGTCTCGCGGTATTCCTGCTCGCCCATCAGGAACAACTCCCGCAGACGGGGCAACAGGGCGGCGACACGGTCACTGTGTGCGGCCCAGCCCCAGCCCTGAAAGCGGGTGAAATCACGGCTGTCCGCCGGTTCGGTGCCAAAGAAATGACCGTAAGCGGAATAGATATCCCCTCGGTCGGCTGTCTCGTCGAGTGCCGCCTCGAACGCGGTGATCGCACCTTCTGCGGGAAAACAGTCATCCTCGAGCACGACGAAGCGCGGATAGAGCGCGGACATCTGGGCCAGCGCATCCAGCATCATCTTCTCGATGCCCAGATGGGACCATTGCGCCTGCACGGCGCGGACACCGTAGCGCCCGGCGACTTCGACGCTGTGGTCGTTCGCGCCCAGATACTCGCCCCGTCCCTTGGTGCCGTCGATCCAGACATGGGTGGTGTCCAGACGCTCTTGCAACCGCAGGCTCTCCAGAACCGCCTGCAGATGGTGCGGCCGGTTGAAGCCCAGCACCAGCACCCCTGTCTGTGCGGGAGTGCCGGTGCCGGGCGGCGGCGCAGAGGCCGCCGGCGCGGCCTGCACGCTGCGGTCGGAAAACCAGCGCACCTGCGTAAAGCTGCGGTGCTCGTAGAAAACCGATGTGCACCATTCATAGGGATTGATCGGGCCGAGCCCTCGGAAATCAATGCGTCGGTATCCGGCATCCGCCAACATGTCATAGGCCGGGCGGTAAAACTCACGGTCGGAATTGTCGAAGACGATGAAGCCGTCGCGGCGGAAGTGCTGAAGGGCCGCCCAGGTGGACAGAGTGCGCGCCATCCCATCGACCACGACCACATCGAAGGTGTTTTGCGGAAAGTCGAGGATCTGCAAGGCGTAGCATTCGAAGATGGCATTGAGCTGACCGCTGCGCCACGTCTGGACCGTGCGTTCAGGGTCGCTCAGGGTCGGCTGTCCCGCGCCGCGCAGGGCCAGTGTGTCGGACACTGCAGCAGCCTCCGGGACCAGACGGAATTCGGCATTGGGCGGCAGGCTTTGCCGCACCAGATCGACGAATGCCGGATCGTGATCGACACCGACGACCCGCCGCAGGCGGTTGGCCCAGTAAAGGGTCGACTGCCCGCCCCCGTATTCGAACATCGCCAGATCCGGCGTCAGTTCACGTTCCAGAAAATCGATGGCCCCGTAGGTAAACCACGGCACCGGCTGGCCATCGCGCAGGGCAAGCTTGCGCTCCGCACTTTCCAGCCAGCCCGACTGTCTCAGATACCCGCCCCTGAGCGAGCCCAGCATATCGGCAAGAGTCTTGCCCTGATAATAGAGGGGCAAGGAGGGCGGTGTCGGCGTCATGACACAGGCCCCGGGATCATCGCTGCAGTCTTAGGCCCGATCTCACCCCTCGACACTGACCGGCACTTCCAGCCCGTGCGTCTTCAGCAGAGCGTGGCGGCGGGCGGATTTCAGATCTTCCTTCACCATCTCGGCACACATTTCCTGCGCAGTGATTTCCGGCACCCAGCCCAGCTTCTGCTTGGCCTTGGTGGGATCGCCCAGCAGGGTCTCCACCTCGGCAGGGCGGAAATAGCGCGGGTCGATCTTCATGACCACCTGCCCCTCGCGTACCAGCGGGGCCTTGTCGCCCTCGACGCTGACGACGGTCGCCGTCTCGTGCACGCCCTCGCCCTCGAACTTCAGGGTCAGGCCCAGCTCTGCCGCACTCCAGGTGATGAACTCGCGCACGGAATACTGCACGCCGGTGGCGATCACGAAATCATCGGGCACGTCCTGTTGCAGCATCATCCACTGCATCCGAACATAGTCTTTGGCATGGCCCCAGTCGCGCAAGCTATCGATGTTGCCCATATACAGGCACTGCTCGAGGCCCATGGCGATGTTGGACAGGCCGCGCGTGATCTTGCGCGTCACGAATGTCTCGCCGCGCCGCGGGCTCTCGTGGTTGAACAGGATGCCATTGCACGCATACATGCCGTAGGCCTCGCGGTAGTTCACCGTGATCCAGTAGGCGTACATCTTGGCCACCGCATAGGGGCTGCGCGGATGAAAGGGCGTGGTCTCCGTCTGGGGGATCTCCTGCACCAGCCCGTAGAGCTCGGACGTGGAGGCCTGATAAAATTTCGTCTTTTTCTCCAGCCCCAGAAACCGGATCGATTCAAGCAGGCGCAGCGCGCCCATCGCGTCCACATCGGCGGTATATTCGGGCGCCTCGAAGCTGACGGCAACATGGCTTTGCGCACCGAGGTTGTAGACCTCGTCGGGCTGCACTTCGGACAGGATGCGCGTCAGGTTGGAACTGTCGGACAGATCGCCGTAATGCAGCTGGAAGCGGGCATTGTCCGTATGCGGATCCTCGTAGATGTGATCGACGCGGGCGGTATTGAACAGCGAGGCCCGGCGCTTTATCCCGTGGACCTCGTAGCCTTTTTCGAGGAGGAATTCAGCCAGGTAGGAACCGTCCTGACCGGTAATGCCGGTGATGAGAGCTTTGCGGGTCAAGTGGAGTCTCCGTGAAATACGCCGTGTCAAAGAACGCAATGGAATGCCCGCATCTTTTAGAACCAGACTGCCGCCAAGACAACCACTATGCAAAACGACCCGGCACCACAGGGCAGGCGGGACAGGCGGAACCCGCCACGCCTGCTCTGTCCCCCGACTGTCCCGGGCAGCCCCAGACAGTCGAGGGCCCTAGAACCAGCGGCCCACCGCAAGCAGGGACGTCGCCACGCCGGTGCCGGATGACACGGCGGAATAGTGCCGGTAGAGGGCGCGCGTGGCGGTATCGCGGCGCACGTTCACCCACCGCCCCGACGAGGCCACC
>Ga0222647_1000376_pt1 | contig 21278 bp, 18 predicted proteins | sample AntAcemetagen333_FD_179864 | JGI IMG/M metagenome (GOLD analysis project Ga0222647, IMG submission 179864) | Saline water microbial communities from Ace Lake, Antarctica - #333 | ecosystem: Environmental > Aquatic > Non-marine Saline and Alkaline > Saline | place: Antarctica: Ace Lake...
TTTTAAGATTAGTTGTTCCTTTTGAAAAATGCGTGGCTAGAAATTGTTCCTGGCCCATTGTTTTGTCACTCGTTATCAGGTAGTTCTGCTGTTCATGAATTTGTTGGATAACCACCGGTTTGCGGTAGTTATGCCGTCAGTTTCAAAAAAACTTTGAGTACGTTTTAAGCCATTTAAATGAAACTTTGAGACGATAAAAGAAAAGCCGCGTTGCTTTATTTTTCCATGAGTTTCCATAAAGTCGTCAAGTGTGATAAAACGTTCCGTAACTTTTCTAGTTACTGTGTTAGAATCATTAAAAAGGGGGTTTTAAGGTAAAGAACATGACATGCGGACTACATTAAACAATAAGCTAGCTGTTTTAAAACGTTACGAAACTCGTGTAAAGCGGCATATCCTATTTAAAATAGCATGCAACTTGTTACCACGAAGTGGGCAATACCTGCAGTGAGCAGTACGGTGCAGGTATCGGGCACTTTTTTCAGGGTTACTTGCGAGCTCTTAGGTTTTTATAATAATCTAGCAACCGCAGCAAAGCAAAGACTGTAACTACCACAATTATCCCAAAAAACGGAAAAGCAAACCTGCTATTATCGCCATAGGCAACAAGCGCCTGTGCCACTGAAGCCGCTAGAACCGCACTTACCATAAATTCTAAAGCACCAATATTTTTGAGTTTATTACGTAAGGCTTTCCATAAAATAAGCAAGCTGGTCGCTAAAAAAATTAGATTGAGTAGTACAAGCAGCGGGCTTTGGATGTAATGCGCGATTCCTATAATAACCTTTTGCAGTAAAACAGGTTGCATAGATTCTTTATCCCATAGAAAATGTGACTGTGCACCCCAGAAAAGTTTAAACGACAAGCCTACTTGCCTCACATAGTCTAGCTTATTTTCTTTAAAAAGAGGAACGGCTATCTCCTTAAAATATGCGCCCAGTTCGGGTTTGCTTAGTTGTGTTTCTTCCAGCAGTTCCTGCTCTGCATGCCACACGGTCATGGACACTTGCGTCTCTGTTAAACTATCCTGTGCGCGCTGTCGGTGTTTTAATAAAATGTCACGTGCCTGTGCATGATTGTCGGGAATTTTTTCATAAAAATGCGTTGCTGTTTGTATGAGGTTGTACCCCATAAAATATGTTGTTTGTCGGTAACCTGTTTGCTGGTAATTTACTTCTTGCCAGGCGACCTGAGCCATGAACGTGGTTCCACAGAGCAAGACGGTCACCGCAACCGACTTTAAAAAATGCATGCGCATATGTTTCCAGCAATAAAACAACGCAAATAAAATAGGAAGATAAATAAACATGGGCCTAGTCAGAAAAAGCGCTGCCATCACAAGTGCCGTTATCATGTATTTGCTTATCGTGGCCTCTTTCTCAAGTAATTTATACCTCACGATAAGCCACATACTTAGTTGCAGTAAGAATATACTCGAGGTTTCTGTTAAAATCGCAAACTCAAAAAACGGCACAAATAAAAACGAAGTGTAGACCAGCGCGGTTAGAGCGGCAGCACCTTTCTTTTTTAACAGCAGCCACGCCATATCATAAACGAGATATGTTACTAAAACACCCAGCGCCATTTGTAACGCAACAACCAGCCACAACTGTTCACCCATAAGGGCAATAATAGCAGGATAGCCTGGCGTGCGCTCGCCAGTATAACCCGTAAGGTTCCAGCGCGAAATGTAGGCTGCTAAATCTCGGTAATATCCTGCATCTGGAAATAGGGAAACATGCCTGTAAAAACCCATTAGAATCGCTCGTAGCAATATGGCCCAACCTAAAACGATAGCGGTTCCATGCTTTTCTAATATGTTCCAAAATTTCTGCACGGTTTAAAAGTACGGTAATACGTCGGTTTATGCTTCAGAAATGCCTTTGATGAATCGTAAAACCGTTAGAATCCCGCTTTCATAGCACTACGGAGCAACACATATTTCTTTCCTACCTCGCTTTCGCGAAAGCGAGACAAAAAGGAGAGCAAAATAAATAAATTTAGACAGCCTAGGAGACGTACGAAACTGATTCATAAAAAACCCGAATCATATGATTCGGGTTTTGCACTTAATTTTTGTGACCTGTTATTTTCTTACGAATTCTGTATTTTCATAAAATGTATCGTCCTAGCCATACGTTCTTGCATCGTTGCTGCGCGCGTAAGAATCAAGAACCAGCACCTCGTAATCTCGGTGAATTAAAGCGCCGGCATGCTTGATTTTATCTGCATGATTGAGATTAGAAACGTCTTTTGCAATAAAATCAGCATCCATTCTCGCAGCATCTATATATGCCTTAATATCAACATTTAGAGATCCTGCAACAGCTTCTGTAGCCTCAATAAGCTTCTCTAGTGCGGCACGGGAATATTCATGTTCTAGACCCATTTCGGGTTCTTTTGAAGTTTGCCCAAAAATAGGACGTTAATAGAATAATTATCATAAAACAATCCTAGTGTTACTACAAATCATGCTTAAATTAAATAATATTCTTGTTATAATATACAATTTTATTAGGATAATGCATTTATTATCATAAAATAGAACATGATTGAAAGACTATTTGCATGTTACGCTTTCGCGAAAGCAAAATACCCAATATCACGCTGAAACAAACAGCCTTTTTTTTACATTTGCAACTATGGCACAAACGAACGATACAGATCAGTTTAAAAAAGTACTCTCACATGCAAAAGAGTACGGTTACGTTTTTCAATCTAGCGAAATCTACGATGGGTTGCAAGCAGTTTATGACTACGGCCAGAACGGCGCGGAGCTCAAAAAGAACATACGCGAGTACTGGTGGCAGGCCATGACGCAGCTCAATCAGGATATTGTGGGAATAGATGCTGCTATTTTCATGCATCCCACAACCTGGAAAGCGAGCGGTCACGTAGATGCGTTTAACGACCCGTTAATAGATAATAAAGATTCTAAAAAACGCTACCGAGCAGACGTACTGGTAGAAGATTATTGTGAGAAACAACGTCTCAAAGCCGAAAAAGAAGTTGAAAAAGCTGCAAAACGTTTTGGTGAAAGTTTTGATGCTGACATGTATCGACAGACTAACGAGCGTGTAATAGGCTACTTAAAAGCCGCTAAAGAACCCGTAGAACGCCTCGCACGATTGCTAGAGGCAGAGGACCTTGCTGGCGTTAAAGCACTTATAGAAGAGCTAGAAATAGCAGATCCTGACACGGGCTCTAAAAACTGGACAGATGTGCGCCAGTTCAACTTGATGTTTGGAACCAAAATAGGTGCAAGTGCAGACACCGCAACAGACTTATACCTGCGGCCAGAAACGGCCCAAGGTATTTTTGTAAACTTTTTAAACGTGCAAAAATCAGGACGCATGAAGATACCCTTTGGTATCGCGCAAACCGGTAAAGCCTTTAGAAACGAGATTGTGGCGCGTCAGTTCATATTCCGCCAGCGCGAGTTTGAACAAATGGAAATGCAATATTTTGTAAAGCCAGGCACCGAACTAGAATGGTTTGCAATATGGAAAGAACGCCGCATGGCGTGGCACAGTGCACTGGGCATGGAATCAAGTAACTACCGTTTTCACGACCACGAAAAACTGGCACATTATGCAAACGCCGCAACCGATATTGAGTTTAACTTCCCTTTTGGCTTTAAAGAGTTGGAAGGCATACACTCACGCACAGATTTTGACCTAAAGGCACATGAAACCCACAGCGGTAAAAAACTGCAGTTCTTTGATCACGAAACTAACAGCAGTTACGTTCCTTATGTTTTGGAAACCTCAATAGGTCTAGACCGTATGTTCCTTGCGATATTTTCAAATGCCTTACAAGATGAGGTTCTAGAAGACGGCAGCGAGCGCACGGTACTTAAAATACCAGCGGCACTAGCACCTGTTAAAGCAGCCATATTACCGTTGCTCAAAAAAGATGGTTTGCCAGAAATAGCAAACGAGATCATCGAAGAGCTCAAATGGTCCATAAAAGTGCAGTACGACGAGAAAGACGCAATAGGCCGTCGTTACCGCAGGCAAGATGCAAACGGCACTCCGTTTTGTGTAACCATAGACCACGATACTAAAGAAGACCGCGCCGTTACCGTACGAGACCGCGACACGATGACCCAAGAACGCATCGCGATTAAAGACCTTAAAAATTACCTAGAAGAACGCGTGAGTATGAGCGTGTTGTTGAAGAAGATTTAAAAAATTAACGGTTAACAACCAACCTTTCCTGACTGTACGTTGCATTTATGGTCTAAAGGCTTGCTAGAAATTAGAAGGCCATTTCTCGTTGCCCAGAATGAAAAACCCACTGCTTTTTTATAATGCTGGCAGTAATAGCAATGCGAAATGAGTTTTTTTTTCGTACTAATTTTGGGAAGCATCACACACGGCCATTCCACAACGTTTTAACACAAGTAGCGCTCATAATGCGACTGCTCGGCTCCAGAAGGACAATCGTTGCGACTAAGTACCTAAGAAAACCCGTGTTCATTTCATAATATTCATTCGGAAACTACCTGAAGCCATTGCCCTTCTTTGCGCACTACATAATGACCGTCATACGTGGCCTTGAGTTGCACACATGGCAAGTAATAGGTTCCTACGTAACTGGAGTTCATAGCAGTTTTAAGCGTGGTGGATTTTCGTGCTGCTAAGCTGAAATGGTTATTTGCAAGGTCGGCTGCATCTAGCAATGCTATATAATCGTCCGTAGCTGCTTGTAATGCTTTATTTCTGCTTATTCCTACGCCGGCGTTTACTGTGTTTTGTAGGTTTAAAAAGTACAGGTCGTTTGTGGTGTTTTTTTGCGAATACGATTTCGCGAAAGCATAATTAGCATCATCACTCGCGTCAGCTGTGGTAATAATTTCTATGGGGCGATGGGCTTGCGCTACAATGCTATCGAGCGTCTGCTGCATGGTCTGAACGTTATTATAAGTAGGTACGAGGACCGTAACGAGGTCCATTTAATAAGCTTTTTCTTCTCCCATAAACACATTTGCAACAGTTTTCATAATGATTTTAATATCCATTAGCGTGCTCCAATTTTCTATGTAATAAATGTCGTTGCGCACGCGACCTTTTATGTCGTCTTCACTCTCTACCTCACCGCGGTAACCGCTTACTTGAGCCAGCCCGGTAATGCCTGGTTTTACGAAATGACGCACCATAAACTTGTCTATGCGCTCTGCATACATGTGCGTGTGACTGACCATATGTGGTCGTGGACCTACCACGCTCATATCGCCTAAAAACACGTTAAAAAACTGGGGCAGCTCATCTATACTGGTCTTACGCAAAAACTTGCCTATGCTGGTAATGCGCTCATCGCCTCGGGTCACCTGATGCAGATCTGCAGTTTTATTAGGGACCATGGAGCGGAATTTAAAACACATAAATTCTTTATAATCTAGCCCGTTACGATGCTGTTTAAAAAACACAGAGCCACGTGATTCTAGCTTTATAATAATCGCGATAATGGGAATGAGCCAGGATAGCAAGAACACGATTACAAGTATGGAAAACGCAATGTCAAATGCGCGTTTTGCAAGCTTATTAATGGGGTCGTCTAGCGGGATGTCGCGTAGGGATAAAATGGGTGTTTTACCATAAAACTCATAATGCAGGTGTTTAGACAACACCGTATTTGTGTCTGGCAGAAACTTTAGCGTGCGCAGGTTATTGTCTGCAAAGTCAGTAATATCTAGCAACTGCTCGTTTGAAAGTTCTTGTACAGAGCAAAAAATCTCGTCGATCTTCTCGTCTAAAACAGCTTGCTTAAACTCAAACAGCGAGAAGTTGGGGTTTTTAATATCTACGTGTCTAGCAATTTTATAGCCGTAATCTGTATGGTCTGTAAAATATTGTTCCAGTTGTTTAGACTGCTGGTTTTTACCTAATATTATAATGGTGCGCAAATTACCACCTAATACTTTGCGATAGTTTTTAAAGAACACGTAAACCGTTACTTTGAAAGTTGTTATGCACAGCATGGTGAGCGCGATGTATTGCAGCACAATGCCCGTGTTACTACCTATTTCATAATAATAACCAAAAAACGCAAAGGTTATAAAGACAAAGAAAATGGTTTGTCTGAACAGCTTGCCCAGCAGTTGTAACACCGTTGTATTGCGCCTAACTTCATAAAATTCTAGCTGCATGGACACAACCACCCAGCAAATACCCAAAAAGATACTAAAGGTAAGCAGGTCGAATGCGCTAGAGAATACAAGTGCCGCGATTATGGATATAAGTAACAGGTCTACCAGGTATAAAAAAGGCCTGACAAGTCCAGAAAATCTGCTGTCGCGGTATGCAAAACTATCTTCGGATATGTTTTGTAAAGTCTTTGTGGTCACGTTTTTCTAATTCTTCTTGTGATAGGGTTTTAAAATACTCATAAGTAATTTTCATGCCTTCTTCTCTGTTTACTTTAGGCTCCCAACCCAGCAGTTTTTTTGCGAGGGTTATGTCTGGCTTGCGTTTCATGGGATCGTCTTGGGGCAAATCTAAATATACCACCTTTTGATCTGTTCCTGTAAGTTTTATGATTTCTTCGGCAAAGTCTTTTATAGTTATCTCATGTGGGTTCCCTATGTTTACAGGGCCGGCATAGTCACTTAGCAGCAGTTTGTAAATACCTTCTACCTGATCGTCTACATAACAAAATGACCTGGTTTGTGAGCCGTCGCCGAATATGGTAATGTCCTCACCACGCAAAGCTTGTCCCATAAAGGCCGGTATCACACGACCGTCGTTTAGTCGCATTCTAGGACCGTAGGTATTAAAGATGCGCACAATTCTGGTATCTAAACCGTGAAACCTGTGGTATGCCATGGTTAGGGACTCTTGAAAACGTTTTGCCTCGTCATAAACACCGCGTGGTCCTATGGTATTTACGTTACCGTAGTATTCTTCGTTTTGTGGATGCACCAGCGGGTCGCCATAAATTTCTGAGGTAGAAGCGATAAGCAGGCGTGCCTTTTTTGCCATGGCCAGTCCCAGTAAATTGTGCGTTCCCAGCGACCCTACTTTTAAGGTTTGAATAGGTATTTTAAGGTAGTCTATAGGGCTTGCAGGGCTTGCAAAGTGCAAGATGTAGTCTAGTTCACCAGCAACGTGTACATAATTGCTTACGTCGTGATGAAAAAACTCAAAATCTTCTAGCGGAAACAGGTGTTCTATATTTTTAAGATCACCCGTAATTAGGTTATCCATAGCAACCACGCGGTAACCTTCTTTAATAAAACGATCACAAAGGTGTGAACCTAAAAACCCTGCTGCGCCTGTTATGAGTATACGTTTTTTCATGGGTTGATGTTAATCTTTAAAGTGGTAAATATAAGGAATACCGACGGCACAAGTTGAGAATGATATTAAGCAGGACGATTGTCAATAATTGCTGTAAGCGAGTCCTTAGGTTTTTTTTTAACCTTCACCTTTTGTTGATTTGACTTGTTCAGAAAGAAGAGCAAGTTCAAAAGAATTGAGAAGTATAAGACGCCTTCTTGTCGTTCTAATATATTTTCAGAAAACATTACTAGCGCATAAAAGAGGATAATGGCTATGGTTATAAAAACGCCAGACTTTATTGCGTTGTTGATGTTATGAGCTAAAAATAAGATAAAAACGAAAAGTCCAAAGAACCCGGTCATTAATAAAATACTCAAATACTGGTTATGTGTATTGTACGATCCTTTTGCTAAATCGCTACCCATAACGCTATAACATGCTATCTGGGCATCGTGGGCATCGCCTATTCCAAAACCCAAAAACCCTGTTTTATCTACATTCTCTCTGACACACTGTAAGACGGACACCTGAATTTGAGATGAATTCTTGTCGGTTTCAACCTTTTCTACTTTTAATAACTCATTGAATGATTCCAAAGTTTGCGGCATTACGGCAAAACTGAGTCCAAAACTAGCCACTAAAACAAAATAAAAGGCCCAAATTCTTTTTAAATTATACTTTAAACACAGGAAGGTTGCAACAATAAAGAAGGCAAAAACAGGCCCTTTTTTCATCAGAACAATTAACCCTACAGCCAGGCAACACCCAACAAGAAATAAGGCTATACCAGACTTCATAAAACGCTCAGTACGCAGCAAATAAATCACCAATAAAAGAGCAACAGCGTTGTGCATGCTCAAATAAAGCGGGTGAACTATATAGTTGCTGTTAAAGTTGTTTAGATAGTTGCTAAACTCCACCGACAGTACAGAACCGTCAAAGTGAAATAAATAATACACAATCAAAGAAATATTGAGTACTAAAATAGAAACGATGTACGCAGCAAAGAGATCTTTGACTCGCTCTAAAGAGTAGTTTAGGATATCGACAGGAATTAATGCAAATGCAAAAGGAAAAACGATGAGCGATGCAGAAACCTCAAGTTTTGATAATGCGTAGTTGAGGTTACTGGAGTAAGATAAGCTGATGAGATAGACGATATACAAACTTGCATTCAAAACAAAAAACTGCCATTTAAAGGCAGGTTTAAATTTTAAAAAAGCAAAGAGGCATACGATAACAAAAACACTAATCACAGCTATTTTCAAAGGCTGTGGAAGCACCGGAGTAATGAAAAGAGATAATAAAGAGACATGAAATATACACTTCATTTTTTGTGATATGGCTCTCTTACTTTGCATTTAATTGTTAGGGTTTATGTTCAATTATCAAATGGCATAGTTGAACAAATGGCTAAAACGCTTCCTTGGGCTTAGTTTGTACTAGAAAACTCCATGTAATAATGCTCTAAATACTTGATTTGATTCAGCATATTATGTTGGTTTTCAAATAACTCCTTTGATTTTATTCCCATTGCAGCCCTCACACTAATATTTGTGTGAAGGTAAATGATTTTTTCAGCTAAAGCGGACTCTTCATTTTCTTTGATTAGAAAACCGTTTTCACATTCTACTACTAAATCTCTGTTGCCATCAACATCAGTAAGTAAAAGCGCTTTCCCGACGGCCATGGCTTCAATAACTGAATAGGGCAATCCTTCGTATCTAGCAGTAGAAATATAAAACGCAGATGCCGCAATAGCCTCTAAAATATTTTGCCTATCCTGCCATTCAACCAGCGTAACGTTATTCTGGAGCTCCAGCGATTTAATCATACTTGTAATGCTTTCAAGATTTGGGTTATAATGCCCTACATCCATTATGACCAAGTTAACGTCAGCATGGCTCATTTTAACCTTAGCAATGGTTCTCAACATAGACTCGATATTTTTTTGGAAAGATGGTCTTGCTACGGTCGCAATATAGCTTGTAGGCAAGGAGTTTACAAAATCATTACTGCCGGTAATTTGTATAGGTTGAATCGCATTATTAAAAAGTCTCACTCGGTCTGCGCTGTATTTAACTTCTATTAATCCGGGTATTTTTTCTGAGTTGGAACTCGCTAAGAGTATGCTATTAACGTTTTTTAAAAGCCTTTATACTAATAAAATGCAGCGTCTCTTAAATCCATCAGGCTTGCTTAAAAAAGAATATGCCGGGGGAGTATGCAGAATCGTAACACTATAAAACAAACCCGCGATGCGTGCTATAACGCCACCTTTGGCACTATGCGCGCTATTCTCGTTTCTAGACCATGAAACCTGTGGTATGACATGGTCGTGGATTCTTGAAAACGTTTTGCCTCGTCATAAACACCGCGCGGTCCTATGGTATTTACATTACCATAATTCTCCTCGTTTTGTGGGGTGAACTGATGGGTCTCCATAAATCCCTGACGTGGAGGCGATAAGTAGGCGTGCATTTTTGGCCTTGGCAAGTCCCAATAAATTACGTGTTCCTAGCTATCCTACTTTTAAGGTCTGTATAGGTATTTTAAGGTAGTCTATGGGGCTTGAAGGGCTCGCAAAGTGTAGTATATAATCTAGCTCGCCCGCTACGTAAACATAGTTATTCACGTCATGATGAAAAAATTCAAGCTCTTTTAACTGAAACAGGTGCTCCATGTTCTTTAAATCTCCAGTAATGAGATTATCCATCGCAACAGCACTGAAACCTTCTTTTAGAAAGCAATCACAAAGGTGTGAGCCTAAAAGCCCGCTGCGCCCGTGACGAGTATTCGTTTTTTCATGAGTAAATTTCGATATTTAACAAGATAAATATAAGGAAAACCAGAGGTGCAATACGATTTTAGTATTACAGGTTTGTGAGAGCTTCAATCCAATTGTTTAGAATAGGTTCTTGTGCAAAAGTATTGAGAACATAAGATCGAGCGTATTTTCCCATATTCTCGTATTGATCTGGTTTCGCCCTCCATTTTTCTACTTGATCAATTGCTTGAGCTACATTTGGGGTAAGTAAGTATGTTCCGGCTCGAGCATCATTCATTACTTGTCGTACTTCAGAATCTTCATGACCAAGAACTAAAGATGGTTTTTCGCTAGCCATCATACCAAGTAATTTAGATGGCATCACAGTATCCAACACGTCTATTTTTTGAAAAAGAAAGTGTGCATCAACGCTACACAATAGGCTGGAAAGCTCACAAAACGGAACAGACTCGTAAAAATTTACGTGAGGTAAGTTTGTGAATTTTTTTAAGGTTGCAAACTTAGAGCCTGCTCCTACAATAGTTATATCGTAAAGTTCATGTGGTAACGCTTTCGCGAAAGCGAGGAAAAAGTCCCAATCTTGCTTTTCACCTACATTACCACTATAAAGGAGTTTAAACTTATTACTAGTCAAGTATTTGTGCCTGGTAGAATTGCTAGGGTCAACCATATTAGCATCTATCCAATTGGGAAGATAAAACTTTTTTGACGTGGTTTTCTCACCCAATTTAAGCATCATCTTATGACTAATGGTACTTACTACTGTCGCATTATTTAAAACATGTTTCTCTATCCCAAATAAAACATTAAAAATCCATCCCTTGCCTTTAGATAAACCGGATTGCGTCGCAGCATCAAACTCAAAGTCCTGAATGTGAACCCAGCTATTTACGTTATGTTTTTTTGCGTGTAAGCCTGCAAGCCAAGCACTCGTTGTAAAAGGAATCACAGAAATTACCAAGTCGGCATTTTTAATTTTACGTAAGTTGAAGAACGCGCCCTTTGTAAAACTAAGGATATGAATTATACGCTTAAGAAAAGTGGGGTGCAATGGCACATACTGCTTGTACCTGTAAACGACAGTACTAACTTGATTTTCAATTATGTATTTTGACTTTTTTACATATTCAGCACTTATCTTCCATTGCGGATAATAAGGAAACGCGGTAACCACATTTACATGAGCACCTGCATTTACGAGTGCTTCAACCATGTGTGAAGAGTAAAGTCCTATGGCTGTGTCTTCGGGAGCGTAATTTAAACCGATGAAGGTAATTTGTTTACCTGATAATTTGTCCATTATCTATCTTTAATTGCTATTGCTGGGTTTCCCAAACAAATTTTACCAGCAGGCAAATCTTTAAAGACACTACTTCTTGCACCTACTAATGTACCTCGGCCTATGGTAATACCTGGCGCTATAAATACGTCGGTAGCTATCCAACATTGTGATTCTATGGTGATTCTATGGCTGGAGATATCAAATGCTATTTCATTAGGATTGTGAGTTCCAGTGCAAATGTAAGATCGTTGCGAGATTACCGTGTGTGCTCCTATTGTAATTTCGCCTAAGCTGTATAAGACAACCTCATCTCCTACCCAGGCATGGTCTCCTATTTTAACTTTCCATGGATATGTAATAGATACCGTAGGCCTTAGAATTACGTTTTTACCGATTGTTGCTCCAAAAGAGCGAAGTAAAAACCTACGCCAGCCGTACATAAATTGTGGTGACCACGCAAAAAGTGTACTCTGCACGAACCACCAAAGTTGAACGATAATCGCACTGCGACCCCTAAAGTTTGCAGGTAATTCAAACTGATTAAGTTGTTGATAGGTTTTCAGAGTATGCCTTTAAGACTGCAAGGTAATAAAATTAACTATGCCTATGAATTGCTCAAGATTTCTTTTAAGCATGTTATAAACGTACTCACGTTATATTCAGCGCGTGCCTTATGATGATTAAAATATGCTATTTCCTTAATGAGAGGTTGGTTGTTTTTGATCTCAATTAGTTTTGCGGCTATGTATTGCGGGTTTTGTTTTTCAACAAAAAAGCCATTTTTACCATCTTCGAATATGTCGGGAATTCCTGCATGAGCTGTGGTAAGTACTAGATTTCCTGTAGCCATTGCCTCTAAAATGCTTATGGGCTGCCCTTCCATAGTGTAATAGGTAGGCAAAACAAAAATATTAGACCATTTAAGCAGGTTTACTTTTTGTTCTTCGTTTACAACTCCCACATAATCAGTGTGTTTAAGTCTAGAAAGTTTTAATTGTATAATTGCTCTGTTTTCAGAAGCTATGTTTCCAGCTATTTTTGCGCTGTACTTTATGTTGTTTTTTTCTATAATTTCTAAAGCATCGAGTAAATCCAATATCCCTTTCTCAACCATAAGGTTGCTTAAATAAACAATGTTTAAACCTTCGTAGTTTTTATTTTCTAAAATTTTATCATCAAAAAACAAGGGTTCAATTACAAAATTATTTAGCACATAAATATCGTTCACAGGTATGAATGGCGTAAAGTTTGACTCCAATGAGCTTGATAGAACGATACCTATGGTGGTCCGAGACATCAAAAAATGAAATATTTTTCTTTTTAGTCCTGTTAGTAATTCGTATTGTCGACCTAGATAGTTTCCGTGAATATGTTGAACAATAGGTGTTTTGAGTAAAGAAGCAATTATTATGAAAATAGAATATTTGAGGACTCCAAAAAAGGTTTGTCCTGGGGTGACGTAAACAATTTGAGCTTTAAAAAGCTTGTAGACCGATAGGTTTAGTTTTAGATAAAACCAGAGTTTCTTAAAAGAAAAGGTGCCTAGTTTCTCATCAAAACTAGAAAATGAGGTGTTCAATGTTACCACATTATACTCCGTCGAATACTCTAGATGTTTTGCGACAACTTCGTTTGCAAGAGACACACCTGTTGTAGGTAATGGAAAGGGGCCAATAATTAAAATATTTTTAGACACTAAGAAATAGCTTTTAAGAGTTCTTCCGGTGAGTGTTTTATGAGCACGACTTGTGGATTTTCTCGACTTAAGAAATATAACAAATTAATAAGTAGCGCAAAGTACATCAAACCTTCTTGCCTTTCTAGAATGTTTTCTGAAAACATGACTATAGTATAAAACATAATTATAGCGACAGGTATGAAAACCCCAGAATTACGCGCATGATTTATATTCAAAAACAGGAAGGGCACAAAGACCAATAGACCGAATATGCATGCCACGAGCATTAAACCGACATACTGATTGTGGGAATTATATTTATTAGTAGCAAGGTCGCCCTTTACATCTGCATAGCAGTTTATAAGTTTCTCATTTCCGTCTCCAACTCCGAAACCAAAAAAACCAGATTCCCTAAGCGCAGGGACATTACAGTTCCTGAATATTTTTCTAATCTCAGCAGACTCCTTAATACCGTCGAGACTTTCTAACTTAAATAAAACATTGAGTCTTTGAACGGAACTAGGAAATGCAATCACTACTGAACTTAAACTAACAATAATCACCACGTAAAACGCCCAGATTCTTCTGAGATTAAATTTAAAGCATAGTATGGTGCTCGTTATTAAAAGCACAAAAATAGGTGCTTTTTGAAGCAATAAAATAAGCCCAATACCTAAAGAAAAACCCATAACATAAAGTAAAAACCCAGCCTTTAAAAAACGCTCTGTACGCAATAAATAAACAACCATTATTATTGCAACAGCATTATGCATACTTAGATACATAGGGTGAATACCAGGAAAATCGATTATACTATTAATGAAACCAGCATAATTTATAAAAGCTGTCCATGCATAGCCACTCATTAAAAACAACGCAATCAATGTGATGTTTAAAGCCAGAACGCCAGTAACATAAACATAAAAAAACTTTAAGTTGCTTTACAGGATCGTTGAGTGCGTCCTTACTGACTAGTGCAAATCCAAGTGGAAAAACAATTAGGGATGCTCCGACTTCTAATTTTCGCAAACCATAAGAAAAATTATCTATGTGTAATAGGCTTGCTATATAGACTAAGTAAAGACTTGAATTAACTATGAAATATCTACTTTTAAATGGAGGTTTCTTTACTATAAAATTAAAAACCTTGATTATCAAAAAGAATGCAATTACTAATATTTTCAAAGGTGGCGGTAAGATTGGAGTCATAAATAAAAGCGCTACTGCCACTATAAAGATAGAGGTGTAGTTTGTATTGTTTTTTTAGCGCGAAATTCATGTTTCCTTTAAGTTTTTGTTACTGTACCATTGTCCTTACGCAAGAAATACATATAATTTATTAAAAACATAAACGGGATAATTCCTGACTGTCTGTCTAATAAATTCTCTGTCAATAGTAGAATAATAAAAAATAATAATAATTGCACAAATAGCAAATCTTGTCTTTTAACTGCACGTTTAAAATAAATTGCAAGTTGAATCACAAAAAAACTGAGACCTGTAACACCCACATATAATAAAATACCTAGATATTGATTGTGTGAATTTTTCTTTTGCTTACTGTCCTCAAATACAATATTAAAATTTGAGTCTAGGCACGACGCAATTAAATCATATCCATCACCTACACCATGACCTACTATCGGACTCTTTTTTATTTCTTCCCACGAGCACTTGTAAAGTACAAAACGCATACTGGTGGATTTCTCAATGTCTAGTTCTGAATAAGATCTCGGAGATACAAACTCTGAGAAACGCTTTTCAATACTTGATTTAAAAAATAATCCTGCTAAAAGAAGAGCAACTACGCCCAATATAATTTTGAAAGCCCCTAATTGCTTTCTATACTGGTAGACCCAAATCAACAATGCCAAAGCTAACGCGATAATAACCCCTTTCCTCATCAATAAAAAGAGTGTATACGTATTTATTATTAAACTCACGAAAGCAATGACACGCTCCGTTTTTTGAAGGTTCCGCCATAAATGAGGAATAAATATTAAAGATATTGCCGTAAACATACCCGCGTAAATAGGGTGCTGGCTCCATCCCCAAAGCATACCATCCAACCATGAAAGGCTATATTCCAAATCATGCGACCCGCTGTAGTACCCTATTTTCCAGAAAAACCAAACAATAACCAGCCCATAAACGGTTGCGCTCAAAACATAAATCTTTTGTAATTGCAGAAATATTTTACTGAAACTATGGTTTAATAAAGAAAGTGCAAACAGACTCCATGGAACAAGCACAAATGAAAGACTAGTCTCCATTCTATGCATGCCCGTTTCTATATCTTCAGTGTAAACCATACTTACCGCATAACAAAGTAACAATGCAGTAAAAAGCACCGGAGCAATAAAATCCTTTCTTTTAACTGCTATACGATTTTCCGAAAATAGCGTAGCCAAGGCAAGCAATACCAATAGCACAACTGGTAGTCCTTTCAACTTATTTGGAAGGATTGGGAATAAGCCAAAGCAGAAAAAAACCACCGCAATTAATTGAGGTAGGTATTTATCTATCCAACATCTGCTGCAATTAAGATTGTCCATGCTATCTCGTTTTTTTAAATTGACTAATTTTATAGCGGTATTTACCAATAAAATAGTAAAATAGTAAAACAACCAGCGCATAATAAAGATATCGTACTGACGACCTTAAATTATACTCAAATGAATAGATAACAAACATGACACACAGGATAGAAACAATAAATCCGAATACCTTGCTCCCTCTCAAAAATAACTTACGCATTCGATGTTCTAAGTAACCAAATAACAGACCGATAATAGAGAAAAACAAAAAAGTGAAAATCCTTCCCATAGTAAAAACCTCTCCATTTGCAGTATAAGGAGCGTACTTATTTGCTCGAAGCGTACCTGCAATTTCATACCATCCTACCCATTTTCCAGGTAATGGATTTAAGCTAATCATAATAGTTCCCCAGTCTGTAGCGTTTCCTACTAACGTTTTAGAAGTTACAAATATTCCAAAAATAAATGTGTAATAAATATTAAATTGAAGGTTGGATACAACGTCGGTTTCGTCTCCATAAATACTTGAAAAGTAAGGTAATATACCATGAAACTCTAATGGTCTCACGCTGGTTAAAAAAGCTAAGTAAACAAATGCAAGCATAACATTAACTACTAAAGCCAGCTTACTTAAAAAAGTGCTTTTAGTACTCATAAAAATCAATAACGCATATGCTATAGCATATATCACAGCTAGTCTAGAGCCAGTACCCGTAGCAATTAATAGAATCACTACAAAATAGCCTATAGAAAACCATTTTTGATTTTTATATGTAACGCCCAACATAAGAACCGTTACGAAGCTTAGCAATTTCATCAGTGTAATGATACTAGTGTTTTTTTCAATCAAATAATCTTCTCTAAAAAACAATAATTCGCCATAAGAAAAAGTACACAATAAAATAATCGTCACCATAAATATATGAATCAATGGAACAATACTTTCTGGTAGGTCATAAGAGAATTTCAGAGTACCCTTCAACGACTTATTAAATAGCTTCTTTATTTTTTTAGTTGAGCCATCGTAGTATAGTAGTACGCCTATACAAAAACTTGTAACCGCGAGCAAATGAAAGGTAATTGCTTCTAAAAATAGTGAAGGTTTTATATAATCAAAATTGTATATTGAGATCTTATCTTCATAGTGATAGTAGTATAATGTAGTAAGACTAATACAAAGCCCGTAAAAAATAAGGTAACTATAAATGGGACTTATGAGCGCGAATTTGACTACTCTCGATATTAAAAAAGTGCAAAAAGCAATCAGTAAAATGTACAATCCTATCTCCATCATGCTAGTTTAAAACTGAAATAAAGCTACTGGCGCTGCTTTGCGGTGTAATGATTAAACCCCTTTTAGCTGCGCAATGGCTCATTTTAACTAATTTTTCAGGGTTCATGGAGATAATCTCTTCAAGTCGATAATGCAAATGTGAAACGTCACCTGTTTTAAACTGAAAACCACTTAAACCATTACGCACAAAAATGGGAGCTGCTCCACAAGTGTCACTTGCAATTATAGGTAAGCCAGCAGCAGCAAATTCGTGAATAACCACACCGTATGGTTCATATAAACTAGGTAAAATGAACACCCCAAATTGTGAAATTTCCTCTATCAATTGTTCAGGTTGCATAAAACCTTTAACAGTAACTCCCGGGACTGCTGTATACTTCTCTTTGAGACTACCGTCACCTATCAAGGTTAAGTCCCAACCGTGCTTTTCTTTAATTTTTCCCCAAGCGTTCAATAGTAAGTCTAGTCCTTTGACGGGCTCGAGGCGACCAACAAATAGAAATTTTTTTGGTATTGGTGCAATTTGTTTGACTGTCTTCGCTTTCGCGAAAGCGTGAACGTCAGCACTATAAAAATCAAAAATTATGTTGTTTTTCTTAAAACCCAACCTGCGTGCAAATTCAAACTGATAGGGTCCTGCAACCCACATATGGGAATAAAACCGCCTTAGGTATAAGCGCATGTACAGACAGCCAAACCACTGTTTTAAACTACCAGTCCATTGATTATCAAGACCAGCTACAACAGGAACGCCTTTTTTCCTTAGTTGTGCACATACGGGCAAGTATTCTTTATCGTACCAGTTTGGAACGTAAACCAGGTCCGGCTTAATTAATTGTACAAGTTTATTTAAAGTGTTCTTATCTATTTGTGACCGTTTATAGTATGTTATACCATTTATTAGTGGTGCTTTATATGGCGTAAGTTTTTTGTTGTCCCAGTGCACGACGTGAACCTGTGCACCGTGGGTTGTTGCTAATTCTCTAAGCACTGGGATGTTGTAACCCATAAGTTCCGCGTATAAATAGAGAATAGTCATCTTAACGATTTATTGAAATGCTAAAATTACGTGTTTTTAAGCTCGCGACCATAGTAAATTAAAGCAAGTATGAATAATAGTAATTCTGTAGTAACCACCATTACCACAGTTCCTTCAATTTTAAATATAGGCACTACTATTAAACTGATTATAAGATTAAAAATACCTGCCGCAAGCATAATATACATGAGCTGCCTAAAATGTTTACGAGCTGGTATGTATAGCACATTTATTAGCATGTTTAAGCCTGCAAAGAACGCAATTGAACTCATGATTTTAAACAGGTATGCATAGTCCATAATTTGCGGGTCATTGTATAGTAGACCTAAAATCCACTCCGCAAAAACTATAAAAAGCACAGTAATGAGAAATCCTAAAATGGTTACCCCTATAAGAAGTGACCGCATGAGAGTTTTCATTTCCAAATGGGATTTACGAGCCATGTAAGGGAAAATAGCCTGATAAATAGGGATAAACATGTTTTTTGCTGCTAGTATGAGTTTTTCAAAACTTGAATAAATACCCACAAGAATATCGCCACCAAATATTCCTAAAAGAAAGGCATTAAGCGCTGTATAGAGTGATGATGATATATTTGATACAAACATCAGTGAGCTCTCCTTATAAAAGGCGCTTCCGCTTTTATAATTAGGCCGTTGCCAAGTAACATACTTTAAGCTTATTAGAAAGCTCACTGTTCCAGCAATAATAAAACCTACAGAATTAAAAAGAGGGACGCTCAAATAATCACTAGGTGAAGTTACAAACACAAAAAGTAGTACAGTAAAGATAACTTTAGCTAGTACGTTTATAATGGTGATAAATCGCATTTTCTCTATTCCCTGAAAGAACCAGACAGGAAATATAGCCTGACCAACAACGACCCCGTAGCTTAAAAGATATAGTTGCCAGTGTTGCGCAAATTTTTCAAAACTAAAAGTAGTGATTATCAATACTAAAAACATAATTCCCAATAACGTGAGACGCGCCCAAAAAACATGAAAATAGATGGTAGAATAGTCTTCACCTTTTTCTTTAAGTAGCGCTATTTCTCTTGTTGCCGTCATGTTAAAGCCAAAATCGACTACTAAGGTGCAAAATACCATCATGGCTTGTGCAAACATGATCAATCCAAACATTTGAAGACCTAATTGACGTTCTAAAAATGGAATTATTAATAATGGCAACAAGTAATTCAAGCCTTGAAGAACGACAAGTGAACCATAATTACGCGCTACCGTTTTTTGTTCTCCAGATATTTTAGTAAAACGTGCGCTCATTAATTTAGTTTAAGATTTACTTTTTCAAATAAGCGTGATACATCATGTTCAAACCTTGTTCTAACGCTATTTCGTGCTTCCAGCCTAAATTATGCAATTTAGAAACATCTGTAAGCTTACGAGGCGTGCCGTCTGGTTTTGAGCTGTCCCAGTTAAGGTTACCTTTGTAACCTACAGTTTTTTTAATCATCACTGCGAGGTCATTTATAGCAATATCTTCACCTGTACCTATGTTGAGATGTGTGTTCTTAATATCTTTTTCAGCGCCCTTTATGTCTATAAAATCTACTTTTTCCATGAGGTAAACACAGGCTTTTGCCATATCGTGTGACCATAAAAACTCGCGTCTAGGAGTGCCGGTTCCCCATAATGATATGCCCTTTTCCTTGATACCATGTTTTTGCAATTCCGCTTTTGCGAAAGCGAAATTCTCAACACCCAAATCATCACATAAAGCTTGTTCCTTTCCTTCCATAAGTAGCTTACCTAGGTGCATCTTTCGTACCAAAGCTGGTAACACGTGCGATTTCTCAAGGTCAAAATTATCGTTAGGACCGTAAAGATTTGTAGGCATGACACTTATAAAATTAGTGCCATATTGCAAGTTGTAACTCTCGCACGTTTTAATTCCTGCGATTTTAGCAATAGCATAAGGCTCGTTTGTATATTCTAGCTCACCAGTAAGCAGTGCGCTTTCAGTCATGGGCTGCGGCGCCATTTTCGGATAGATACAAGTGCTTCCTAAAAAGAGTAACTTTTTTACTCCATTCAAATAACTGTGATGAATCACATTGTTTTGAATCATTAGGTTTTTATAGATAAAATCTGCTCGGTAGGTGTTATTTGCAACAATGCCACCTACGCTTGCAGCTGCCAGAAAAACGTAATCTGGTTTTTCTGTCTCAAAAAAGGCCGCGGTCGCCTGCTGGTTTGTTAGATCGAGTTCTGCACGGGTGCGCACGATTAGATTACGGTAACCTAGCACGTCTAATTCTTGCACAATCGCGCTTCCTACTAAACCACGATGCCCAGCAACATATATTTTTGCAGTTTTTTCCATGATTTACTCGTAGTAGTTATGAATTCTGTAGCCAGCTTTTTTTAAATACTCCTCGCGAGACATAAGGTGTAGGTCACTCTGCATCATATCGTTAACGAGCTCTTGTAATGCGATTTCTGGAATCCAGCCCAGTTTTTCTCTCGCCTTTGTTGGATCGCCTATTAGCAGGTCTACCTCGGTAGGTCTAAAATAACGCGGGTCTACCGCTACAACTTCTTTACCTATCTCTAGCTTATAATCTGGGTTAGCACATGATTTTATGGTTCCTATTTCCTCAACACCTTCACCAGTAAACGCAAGTTCTATACCTATGTAGGCAAAAGCCATGCGCACAAAATCGCGCACGCTCGTTGTGGTACCTGTCGCAATCACCCAGTCTTCTGGCTCGTTGTGTTGCAGGATCATCCACATCATGCGCACATAATCCTTAGCATGTCCCCAGTCGCGTTTTGCATCTAGGTTGCCTAAAAAAACTTTATCCTGCAGGCCTTTAGCTATTTTAGAGGTTGCACGGGTGATTTTGCGGGTGACAAAGGTCTCGCCCCGTACTGGCGATTCGTGGTTAAAGAGTATCCCGTTGCAGGCAAACATGCCGTAAGCCTCTCGGTAATTTACCGTCGCCCAGTATGCATACAGTTTTGCAACTGCATAGGGACTGCGCGGGTAAAACGGTGTGGTCTCTGACTGCGGTATTTCCTGAACTTTACCGTACAGCTCAGAGGTTGATGCTTGATAAATTCGTGTCGTTTTTTCCATGCCCAGCAAACGTACCGATTCTAAAATGCGTAATGCACCTATGCCGTCAGCATTTGCAGTATATTCTGGCATTTCAAAAGAAACCTGCACGTGCGACATAGCGGCAAGGTTGTAAATCTCGTCTGGCTGGGTTTCTTTAATAATTCGGGTAAGGTTTGTGGTGTCTGTAAGGTCACCATAATGCAGCTTGAACTTTACATTTTTATCGTGTGGATCTTGGTACAGGTGATCTATACGGTCTGTATTAAAAAGGGACGCACGGCGTTTAATACCGTGCACTT
>Ga0222647_1000377_pt1 | contig 21152 bp, 20 predicted proteins | sample AntAcemetagen333_FD_179864 | JGI IMG/M metagenome (GOLD analysis project Ga0222647, IMG submission 179864) | Saline water microbial communities from Ace Lake, Antarctica - #333 | ecosystem: Environmental > Aquatic > Non-marine Saline and Alkaline > Saline | place: Antarctica: Ace Lake...
CTTCTGGAGGTAAATATGTAATTCCGCCTTTATTAGAAGGCGAGTTAAAGCAATCTTTATTTATAGAACAAGTTATGGTTGTAGGTGAAAACGAGAAAATGCCTGCTGCTATTATTCAGCCAAATTTCGAGTATTTAAATGGTTGGGCAAAAGAGAATAATATTTCTTACAGTACTAATGACGACTTAATTAAAAATCCAAAAGTTATTCAAAAAATACAAGAAGCTGTAGATACCTGTAACTGTCATTTTGGACAATGGGAACAAATAAAACGTTTTGAATTAACAGCAGACGAATGGACAATCGATGGAGGCCATTTAACCCCAACAATGAAAATGAAACGGGCTATAATTTTAAAAATGTATCAAGATTTATTTGATAAAATTTACAGATAGTATAAAAATTAAATTCGAAAATTACCCCCCATTTTTTGGGGGTTTTTTTTTGAAAAATAAAAATAAATTCAGCTAGGATTAATGCAAAATTTTAAATAACAATTCTTTTAAAATATCCTTTTGCGTTTGATTTGCACCTACACCTTTACTCTTAACATCTGCGTCTCTTAAAAAAGCAATTACTTGTGCAACTTTACGCATTGGGTAATTTCTACCTGCTAAAAAATATTCGTCCACAAAATAAGGATTTAAACCCAAAGCCTTAGCCACAGAACTTTTAGATTTATCTTGCAAACCATGAAATAATAAAAGTTGAGTAAAATAACTATTTAACAGAGAAATCGTCATAACTGTTGGGTTATTCTTCGGATTTTCAGAAAAATAATTAATTATTCTATTAGCTTTTAAAATGTTCTTCTCCCCTACTGCTTTGCGCAATTCGAAATTATTAAAGTCTTTAGAAATACCTATATTATCTTCAATATGTTTATCATTAATAATCGATTCTATCGGAAGAATAATCATTAGTTTATCTAACTCGTTAGATATTTTACTTAAATCAGTTCCTAAAAACTCCACTAACATTTGTGAAGCCTTAGGTTCTATTTGATATTTTTTTCCACTTAAAACTCTACGAATCCAATCAGAAACTTGATTTTCGTAAAGCTTTTTACTTTCATAAATTAATCCCGTTTTGGCAATTGCTTTGTGCAATTTTTTACGCTTATCTAGTTTTTTGTATTTATAATTTAAGACTAAAACAGTTGTAGGTTGGGGATTTTCTGCATAAGAAACTAAATTTTCTATATTTTTACTTAAATCTTGCGCTTCTTTTACAATTATAACCTGCCTTTCTGCCATCATTGGATACCTTTTAGCCGCAGATACAATATCTTCTATTGTAGAATCTCTACCATACATTACCTGTTGGTTAAAGCCCTTGTCTATTTCATCTAAAATATTTTCTTCTATATAATCAGAAATCTTATCAATGTAATACGGTTCCTCGCCAGTTAAAAAATAAATAGGTTTTATGTTACCATTTTTTATATCTGAAACAATGTTTCTTATTTCGTTCATTTTCTTACTTTTGATTGATGATAAAACTCAATCTACCAACATATAATTTCAAACTCAAAAGTAAAGAAAATAAGACGCTTATTTTTGATAAATTGAGAAAAAAATATATGGTTTTAACACCAGAAGAATGGGTTCGTCAACATTTTATCCATTTTTTGACTAAAGAAAAAAACTATCCAACTTCTTTAATTGCTATTGAAAAACAATTGACTATCAATAACTTAAAAAAAAGAAGTGATATTTTGGTTTTTAATACTGATGGTAAACCAGAAATTATTGTAGAATGCAAAGCGCCATCAATTAAAATTACGCAAGATACTTTTGATCAAATTGCACGTTATAACTTAAAATTAAAAGCTAATTTTTTAATTGTTACAAACGGTTTAGAGCATTTTTATTGTAAAATGGATTATAAAAATGAAACTTATATTTTTTTAAAAGAGATTCCTTATTATAAATAAAGCTTTTCATTTCTATATAAATTCACATTCAACTTTATCGATTCACCAACCTTAAAACCTCATTAACTAAAAATGATTTTACTCGACTTAAAAAGGAAAAAATAAAAATTAAAACCACCTTTTTATTAAGAAAAATTTATCTTAAAACTAATTTTTAAAATGTAAATTCGCAGACTTGAAAACAGCAATTGTCATATTAAATTGGAATGGAAAAAAATTATTAGAACAATTTTTACCATCTATTGTAAAATTTAGCTCAGAAGAAGCTGAAGTTTACGTGGCTGACAACGCCTCTGAAGACACTTCTATTTCTTTCATAAAAAACAATTTCCCTTCTGTAAAAATTGTTAAAAATATAGTAAACGGTGGTTATGCAAAAGGTTATAACGACGCTTTGCAAAAAATTGATGCAGACATTTATTGTTTGATAAATTCTGATGTAGAAGTTACACAAAATTGGCTCTCGCCAATTCTAAATATTTTTAATTCTGATGAAAATACGGCTATTATTCAACCAAAGATTTTAGCTTTTAAAAATAAGTCAGATTTTGAATATGCGGGCGCTGCTGGGGGTTTTATAGATTTATTTGGATATCCTTATTGCCGAGGTCGAATTTTTAATCACCTAGAACAAGATAAAAATCAATTTAATGATACATCACAAATATTTTGGGCTTCTGGAGCTTGTTTTTTTATTCGCTCTAAAGTGTATCATGATTTAAATGGTTTTGACCAAGACTACTTTGCGCATCAAGAAGAAATTGATTTGTGCTGGAGAACGCAAAATAATGGTTATCAAATAAAATATGTAGGTAATTCGACTGTTTATCATGTTGGTGGTGCTACTTTAAAAGAAACAAACCCGCAAAAAACATTTTTAAATTTTAGAAATAGTTTATTAAATGTGGTAAAAAATGTGCCTAAAAAATGGTTTTTACTTGTTGTTTTTTCACGTTTACTTTTAGACGGAATTGCAGGAATCAAATTTATATTAGAGCTAAGGCCCATTCACACTTTGGCAATTCTAAAAGCGCATTTTAGTTTTTATAAAAACTTTTATAAATTCTTGAAAAAGCGAAAAAAACTTCAACAAAAATCTAATTATAATTTGCACACAAGTATTGTTTGGCAATATTTTGTTTTGGGTAGAAAAAAGTTTACAGATCTTAAATAGTAGATTTTCTAAAAAGACTAATTCAAAATCAGTCTGATATAAGAATTTTAAATATTTTAAAACTCTGAATATTAAATATTCAACTTAAAAATTAAAGTATGTCTAAACTTCCTTTTCCTTCTCTAATTACAATAGGATAATCGTCTGTTAAATCAATAATTGTTGATGCATAATTATCTCCAAAACCACCATCTATAACAACATCTACTAAATGATTCCATTTTTCAAAAATTAATTCTGGATCTGTAGTATATTCTAAAACGCCATCATCATCTCTTATCGATGTAGAAACAATTGGGTTTCCTAAACTTGCTACTAAAGCTCTCGCTATATTATTATCAGGAATACGAATACCCACTGTTTTTTTGTTTTTAAAAGCCTTTGGAAGGTTGTTACTTCCTGGCAGAATAAATGTATAAGGCCCAGGCAAAGCACGTTTTAAAAGCTTAAAAGTGGGCGAATCTAATTGTTTTACATAATCGGATAAATGACTTAAATCGTTGCAAACAAAAGAAAAATTAGCTTTATCTAATTTGATGCCTTTTATTAGCGCTATCTTTTCTAAGGCTTTGGTATTTGTAATATCACACCCTAAACCATAAACAGTATCTGTAGGATAAATGATTAATCCTCCATTTTTTAAAATTTTAACAACCTTGTCTATTTCTTTCTGATTTGGATTGTCGTTATATAATTTAACAAATTCTGCCATACTATAAAAATACAAAAACTCAACTTGTTAAATACAAGTTGAGTTATATTTTTGGGAAATTAATCGATTTAAGTCTTGTCTACCAACCTAAATCCTTCTCCATGAATATTTAAAATTTCAACATTTTCGTCTACTTTTATATACTTTCTAAGTTTTGCAATGTATACATCCATACTTCTCGAAGTAAAATAATTATCATCTCTCCAAATTTTAGTAAGTGCTAGTTCTCTTGGCATTAAGTCATTTTTATGAATTGCCAACATGCGTAGTAATTTGCTTTCTTTTGGTGATAATTTTACAGGCTCCGCCTCTTTTCCTACCGATAAATGACGTAGTTTAGAATTAAAGAAAAGAGAACCAATATTAAATTCAAATTCTTCTGATTCTTTAGATTGGTCGCTTTCTTTTCTTTGTAAAATTGCTTTAATTTTATGCAATAACACCTCAGAATCGAAAGGTTTGTTTAAATAATCATCTGCACCAACAGAGTATCCTTTTAAAACATCTTCTTTTAAAGTTTTTGCTGTTAAGAAAATAATTGGTACTTCTTTATTAGTTCCTCTAATATCTTGCGCTAAAGAAAAACCATCTTTTCTTGGCATCATAACATCTAAAATACATAGATCGTAATCACTATTTTTAAACATTATTAAGCCTTCTATTCCATCTTTTGCATGCGTAACATTATAGTCGTTTAATGCTAAATAATCTTTTAAAACGGTTCCGAAATTCGGATCGTCTTCTACTAATAAAATCTTTTTACTTCCCATTTTTTTATACTTTTAAATTAAAGGTAATTTTACTGTGAATATACTTCCTTCTCCTTTTTCACTTTCAACAAACACTGTTCCGTGATGTTTTTCTACAATTTCTTTTACATAAGCTAAGCCCAAACCGTGGCCTTTTACGTCATGTATATTTCCTTTTTGTTCTCTGTAAAACTTATCAAAAACAAGCTTCTGAACACTTTTTGTCATTCCAATTCCGTTGTCTTTTATCTTAAATATAAAAAACTTGTTGGTACTTTCTGTGTAAACATCAATTTTAGGTTTTTTTTCTGAAGAATATTTAATTGCATTTTCTAAAATATTAACGATGACATTTGTTAAATGAAATTCATTTCCAGAAACTTCTGCTGTAATTGCCTCAAAATGTGTTTCTACATTTCCATTTTTGTCATCAATTAATAAACTAACGTGACTAATAGCATCTTCAATTATGTCGTGTATATCAATAATTTCCTTAATAATATCTAGTTGGTTCTTTTCTAACCTAGATATACGCAACACATTTTCTACTTGAGTATGCATTCTTTTATTTTCGTCACGAATCATTTGCACATATCGTAAAACCTTTTCATTATCATTTATAATCTTTGGATTCTTTATAGAATCTAGAGCTAAATTGATGGTCGCAATAGGTGTTTTAAATTCGTGCGTCATATTGTTAATAAAATCTGTTTTTATTTCTGATATTTTTTTCTGCTGGATTAATTGATACAAAGAACTTGAAAATGCAACTATAATGATAAAAATAAAAAATATAGAGAGCAATAATATATTTGAAATACCTGATAAAATATGATCATTCTTGGCAGGAAACGTTACAAATAATAAATATTCTGGTTCATCTTTTGAATCTAAAAATAATGGAAATGAATAACTATCTTTTTTGTTAATGGTATAATAACCAGACTTTAATTTTGTTGCTAACCCATCAATACTGTATACACCATACTTAAACCCTACATGGATGTTTCTTTTTTTTAACTCGTCTTTTATAGTTTCATTTAGCTCTCTATTACTTAGTCTTTTATGGATAGGATTTAATCTATTATAATCTTTAAACCACTCTGAAAACTGACTTTTTTCTATATTTGTTAATCTTTTTGTAAATGAGTACCTTTGTTCATCCACTGCAGAAAAGAGATTATCAGGACCTTTAATTAATCTTGATTGAAAAAAATCTTTTTTTCCCGTAACCCTCTTAAAAATAACGGAATCATTACCTAAAAAATCTGCTGGTATTTCGAAATTTTCCTCTAAAATTGTAGATCCAAAAGATATTTTTTGATTATTTGTTGTGTCAATTTCTTGAAAAAAAAGACTTTTAATTTGAGCCTCATTGCCTAAAACTGCATTTTCTATAATATTTTCAAACTTTTTATCGAAAAGACTCCTTTCTTTTTCATTAATTCGTTCGGCAACGCTACCTAATGATTTTTGAACATCATTCTTAAATTGTTCTTTTTTACTTTCTACGGCATTATTAATCCAATACAGTTGTACAGCAATAATCCCAATTAAGGATACGCTCATCAGAAAAACGATAAGAACAAACATTTTTTTGCCCATTATCCAAAATTAAGCTATTCTAAAATTGAAATTAAGGTTTTTAAGTAAAATTAACTGATTTACTGCAACTTTAAGAATGTTTTAACAGTTTCATTGAAAATATTTAAAAGTATCTAAATTTTTGTGTTAAAATATTATGAATACTATTTACCTGATTTTTAGTTTCGTCAAGGTTTGTATTGCTTATAATATAATTAGATTGTAACATTTTTTTATCATCACTCCATTGATTTTGCATTCTATTAAAAACCTCTTCTTTGGTTGATGTATCTCTTACAGTTACACGTTTAATTCTAATATTTACATCAGCATAGACACTAATGATGTAGTCGCAAACTAGATTGCTTTTACTTTCAAAAAGGATGGCGTTTTCGTAAATTATATAGGTTTTATCTATATTGTTTTCCATAAAACTTTTAAAATGTTTTTTTACCTCTGGATGAACGATTGCATTTAGAACTGCTAGTTTTTCTGAATTATTAAAAACAATTTTAGAAATAAATTTTCTATTTAATTTTTGATCAACAAAAGAATTTCCTCCAAATTCTTGTAGCAGCTTTTCTTTAATAATTTCTGATGAATTCATTAAATTTTTAGCTTCAACATCAGCTATGTAAATAGCCACATTTTTAAAAGCTGAAAAAAAATTTGCAACTGTAGTTTTACCACTTCCAATACCACCCGTTAAACCAATAATCATAAGTTATTTTTGAATTAAAAAATCTATTTTTAAAGGAACAATTTTAAAACTTTTTACAAAATCTGGCTTTGTAATTACCTTAGGTATTAAATAAGAAAGATTATTTTTTTCTGATATTTCAAAATCACATTCTACTTTAAAAGAGGCTTCAGAAACTTTTGCGAAATTAGACAACGCAACAACAAAAACTACTTCTACATTTTCGGAAAGTGTAGTTAAATCAACCCCATCTGGAAGATTTTTAGTGGTAAAAGGAATCGCTAAATTTCCTTCTGTAAACCTTTCTACATTTCCAGAAACTGTTGCTTTTAAAATGCTAAACTTAAAATTTTTATATTTAGTTGGTTGAATAATGTCTGTATATTTAGAGAAATTTTCTTTCTGATTATTTAATTTTATCCTTTTTAAATTGAGATATTTTACTTTTTTTAATTGATCTTCAGGACCCGAAATAACAATAGAATCTGGTACTACTTTAATGTTCCCTAAAAGGTCGTAACCAACTTGATATTTAATATCTAAATTAGGTTTTAAAGCTACTTTTTTAGATTTTAAAAACCCTAAATCTAAGTAAATAGTATCTAAGAGAATTTCTTGTAATTCAATACCAGAAGGAAGTTGTTTTTGAATTTTTGCAAACTGATTTTTAACTAATAAATAAAATTTTGAGTTCTTTTTTCGCTGTAAAACAGACGACTCTAAATGGATTGTTCTATTTTTAAACTTAGCACTTAAAAGTTTAAATCCTGATGCCTTTACAGCGACATCTATCTGTTTTGTTGGTGTTTCTTGCAGCAACTTATCTTGCTGAATATTTTTATAGAGCACAGGATATGAAATAACCGAAGAGTACTCCTTAGAAAAGTTTATTAACAACCAAATAAAAAAAGAAGTTACTAAAAAGCCTATAAATGTTTTTGATACTTTTTTGGAAGTTTTCACCTTAAATCTTGTTTTTATTGCAATCTAGTAAAAAGATATAAAACAAAAAAGTGAGCTTTCACTAAAAAGAAAAAGCTCACTTTAAATAACTTAACAAAATAATATTATTTAACTGCTGGTGTTAAATATTTTTTACTTAATTCCATAGAAATTGCAGAACGTTCAAAAACAATTTTTCCTGCTGCTGTTTCTATAGTTACTGTGTTATCTGTAGAATTTACTTCTGCTATTTTACCATGTATACCGCTAGAAGTAACTACTTTTGATCCTTTTTTAATTTCTGCCTGAAAAGATTTTTCTTTCTTTTGGCGATTCATTTGTGGTCTTATCATAAAAAAATATAAAACCCCAATCATTGCTACAAATGGTAACATTGATGCTAAATTTTCCATACCTAATTGTAATACTATTGTTATAAACATATTATTGAATTTCTTTTGGTGTAACCATTCCTTTAATTATTAAAATCTCTCTACCAGATTCTGTATTCGTGGTTAATGTAATAGATTTTTGTTGTTTGTTTGGTTTACCGTTTGTATTAAATTTAACTTCTATATCGCCTGTTTCTCCTGGCTTAATTGGTGCTTTTGGCCAGACAGGAATTGTACAACCACAAGTTGCTTGTGCGTTTGTAATTACTAAATCTGTTTTACCAGAGTTTGTAACTTTAAAAACAGTTTCTACAATATCTCCTTCATTTACAGTTCCAAAATCATATTCAGATTTATCAAAAGATATAGACGCTGTACCTTTTTTAATTTCTAAATCTCTAGATGTTGCATCATCTATATTTTCTTTATTGATTTTTGTAGTTGCATCACCTCCGTTTTTACAAGAAGTAAAAAAACTTGCTGATAAAATAAAAGCAAATAAAATTGTTATTTTTCTCATTATATTAAAATTTTTGTAAAAATACTAAATTAATTATCTAAAACAATAGTTTATAGTAAGCCTCTTCCTATTTTAACAATTCTTTTATTATTTATAAATTCTTTTGAAATTTTATCTAAAACTCCGTTTATAAAGAAACTGCTTTTTTCTGTAGAGTAATCTTTAGAAATTTCTATGTACTCATTAATAGTTACTCTAGTTGGTATAGACGGGAAGTTTATAAACTCAGTAATAGCCATTTTTATCAAAATCATATCTACATCTGCAATTCTATCCATTTCCCAGTTTGGTGTTTTTTCTGCAATATCTGCCTCGTAGGTTTTTTGCTTTAAAACTGTTTTCTTAAATAAAGCAGATACAAAATCCTCATCATCTTTGTCTTTATATAGACTGCCCACTACAAAAATTCCAACTTCTTTAAACTTACTCAAAGATTTTACAACCCAAGTGTTTACAAAAGGAATATCATCTACCCAAGAAATCATCTTGTCTTCGTAATACTCTGCTAATTTCTCGTTAGGAGCAATAATTTCTTTAAAGAAATCAACTACGAAGTCCTTATCTATTTTAAAAGATTTTTCCGTTGTATTGATGTATTTTTGATATACATCACTTTTTAGCAATTCATCTAAAATAATTTTTACGTACTCAGTATCTAATTCCCAGTTTTTAAGATTATTCATCTCTATATAGCTCTCCACGCTTATGCTTTCTGCAATTGCGTTAATTACTTTATTGTCTAAAAACTTAGTATTAGGGTTTAATTCTTCTTTTGTAACAAGAATTTTCTTTTTTGAAAGCGCAATTCTTTTTGCTGCTAGTTTTTTAACTTCAACTAAAAGCTGAATGTTTAAAACGTACAAATCGAACATTTTTAAAATACTATGTTTTAAAAATTTGTCTTCTCTAATAATGTCGTCATTACTAGATTGCTGCATTGCGTATACAGATTGCATTACTTTAACTCGAATATGTCTTCTGTTAATCATTGTAAAGAACTTAAATAAATTGCGTTTTTATTGCGGTGCAAAAATACTAATATTTTAGTTTGTTGCGACCTCTTTTTAATACTTTTTTAAGAAAAAAATTCGCTTTGAATCTCGTATATTCGTAGATTATTTTTTAATCCAATTTTCTTTGAAGGCATTACAATATTTAAATAAATATTTTTACAAATACAAATGGCGATTTTTAATAGGAATTTTAATCACAATTCTTTCAAAAATCATAGCTTTAAAGGTTCCTAAACTCGTTGGTGATTCCTTAAATATTGTTGAAGATTATTTAAAAGGCGTTACTACAAATTTAGACAATGTAAAACATCAACTTTTATTAAATATTTTACTCATTATAGGGGTTGCGCTATTTAGCGGATTTTTAACTTTTTTAATGAGGCAAACAATTATTGTAACCTCTCGTTTAATCGAATTTGATTTAAAGAACGAAATCTATCAGCAGTATCAAAAATTATCGCTTAATTTTTATAAAAAAAATAGAACAGGCGATTTAATGAATAGAATTAGCGAAGATGTTACAAAAGTTAGAATGTATGTTGGCCCAACTGTAATGTATACTACCAATATGGTTGTGCTTTTTGTAGTTTGCTTTGCAGAAATGGTAAAAATAGATTTAAAACTAACTTTATATACCCTATTGCCGTTTCCTTTGCTTTCTATTTCTGTGTTTTTTTTAAGTAAAATTATACACGAGAGAAGCACGGTTGTTCAGCAAAACCTATCAAAATTAACAACCTTTACCCAAGAACTTTTTTCGGGTATTGATGTTGTAAAATCTTACGGAATAGAACCTTCCATGACCAAAGATTTTGATGAAATATCTGATGACAATAAAGATAAAAATATCCACTTAGAAAAAGCAAACGCGCTCTTTTATCCTTCGATAATTTTGTTAATAGGTATTAGTAATTTAATTGTTGTGTATGTTGGCGGATTGCAATACATAAATGGCGAAATTAAAGCAGGGACCATTCTTCAATTTCTTTTGTATGTAAATTATCTTACTTGGCCTGTGGCAATCGTTGGGTGGGTAACCTCTATGATCCAGCAAGCTGATGCATCACAGGCCAGAATAAATGAATTTTTAGATCAAGTTCCAGAGATTACAAATAAAAACGAATCATCCACAGAGATTTTTGGTAAAGTAACTTTTAAAGATGTTACATTTACTTATGATGACACGAATATTACAGCATTAAAGAATATCAATTTTACAGTAAATTCTGGAGAAACAATAGCTATTTTAGGAAAAACAGGTTCAGGGAAATCTACTATTATTGAGTTACTCTCAAGACTCTATGACACTAAAAACGGCGTTATTTTATTGGATGATATACCAATCAAAGAAGCTAATTTATATGATGTAAGAAATCAAATTGGTTTTGTACCTCAAGATCCTTTTTTGTTTTCTGATACAATTGAGAATAATATAAAATTCGGAAAAGAAGATGCGACAGAACAAGAAATTATAGAAGCAGCTAAAAATGCTGTTGTACATGACAATATTATTGAATTTACAAACGGTTACAAAACTATTCTTGGAGAAAGAGGCGTAACTTTATCTGGAGGTCAAAAACAACGGGTTTCTATCGCAAGAGCTATTATTAAAAATCCTAAAATTTTAATTTTTGATGACTGTTTATCAGCAGTTGACACAGAAACCGAAGAAAAAATACTTTCAAATTTAGAAAGAGTTTCTAAAAATAAAACCACCTTTATAATTAGTCACAGAGTTTCATCTGCAAAAAATGCAGATAAAATTATTGTCTTAGATGCTGGCGAAATTATACAACAAGGAACTCACAATCAATTAATAACGCTAGATGGCTACTATAAAGAATTATACGAACAGCAACTTTTAGAAAAAGAAATTTAATCTTTAACATTGCTACGTAAAATATTTTATTAGATTTGTAAGTATAACAAATAATTTATAACAACTATTTAAAAGAATATATGGCAGAGAGAGTTGAACAAGAAGAAATTTTTTCACAGGTATTAAGAGCAGGGAGAAGAACCTATTTTTTTGACGTGAGAGCAACGAAAGCAGATGATTATTATTTAACTGTTACAGAAAGTAAAAAATTTACACATGATGATGGTACTTTCCATTATCAAAAACACAAAATTTACCTTTACAAAGAAGATTTTATAGACTTTCATGAAATGCTAGGTAAAGCTACAGATTACATTCTTAATGAAAAAGGGGACGAAGTTATTAGCGAACGCCATCAAAAAGATTTTAAGAAAGAAGAAAATGAAACGGAAGAGACAAACTCTACAAATAGTTTTACAGATGTTTCTTTTGATGATATTTAAAAGTTAAAGACCCTTTTTACTTGAATTGAATTCCAAATAATTTAGTTCAATCAATTTTATAAAAATCGTAAACTTAATTGTTTGCGATTTTTTTTTATAAAACACGTTTCATAACATTGCTCTTTGAAACGGTTTCCTCCCACTCTTTTTCAGCATTACTGTCTTTTGTAATTCCTCCTCCAACAAAAATAGAAGCTATGTTTTTGTTGATATTCATACACCTTAAATTCACAAAAAGGGAAGAAGTTTGAACATTAAACGTTGAACTATGAATATTTACCTCACCTAAAAAACCCGTATAAAAACTTCTTTTATAATATTCGTTTCCAAAAATAAAACTTCTTGCTTTTTCTCTTGGCAAACCACAAACTGCTGGCGTTGGGTGCAGTGCTCTAATTATCGTTTTTAAGTTTGACTTTTCGTTTAAAACTCCAGTAACTTTCGTTTTTAAATGCAACAAACTACCCGCTTTTAAAGTTTCTGTTTTATCAATTTTCAATTGTGTTGATATACCAGATAATTGATTTCCTATAAAGTCGGTCACTAACTGTTGTTCATTTAACTCTTTAGTTTTCCAAACAACATCAACTTTTTCTTTATACAATTGAGTTCCTGCCAAAGACATGGTTGTAAAAACTGAATTTTCAATTTCTAATAAGGTCTCGGGCGTTGCGCCAAGCCACAAACCCACTTCTGGATGAAACCAAACATATGTAAAAGCATTTTTATAATTCTGTAATAATTTCTGATAAACTGCTATCAAATTAAAATCAGTAATTTTAACTTGTTCGATTCTAGAAACGACCACTTTTTTTAAATCATTTTTTTTAATTTCTTTAATTGTTTTTTCTACCAATTGTATATGCTTTTCTTTAGAAGCTTCATCAGCAAAAAAAGTTTTTTCAGTATCAATAAAAGTATCTAAAGAAAGTTTTTCTTTTATAAATTCAGAATTTTCTAAAGGAAATAAAATTGCTTTTTGTTCACTATCAAAAGGAGCAAATACAAAGCCAGATTCAAAAAAATCATCGGTATAAAATACTGTTTTATCATTCATGAAAAAACCAGAAACAATAGCTGAGTTTGGCTTTTTATATACCACAAAAGGTTTGCCTTCTTGGTAAAAAGTAGTAAGTTTTTTAAAAATTTTCAAGCTATTTTTTATCTAAAATAATATTGGTAAGCTTACAAATAGAGATTAAATTATCTTCTTCATCAATAATTCTAATTTCCCATAAATGTGTTGTTCTGCCTTGATGTATGGCTTTTGCGATACCAAAAATAACACCTTCTTTTTTGCTTTTTAAATGGTTAATGCTTAACTCAATTCCTTTTACAATCTTTGTTTTTGTATCTACAAAAAGTGCAGATGCACAGCTACCAACGGTTTCTGCTAAAGCAGCAGTTGCACCACCGTGTAAAATTCCATACGGTTGATGCACCTTAGAATTTACAGGCATTTTTGCTGTAACATAATCAATACCAACATCTACAAACTCTATTTGTAGTGTTTCCATTAAGGTGTTTTTATTAAGATTGTTTAAGGTTTCTAGCGTTTTTATTTTATCCATTAACAACAAGTTTAAAAGGTAAAAATACGCATTATTTTTTGTATTTTTGTAGGAATATTTTGACTGAATTTATGTATAAGATACGAATTATTTTAGATACTAAAGAAGATGTTATTAGAACTATTTTAGTTGACGAGAGCGTTAGTTTAGAAAGTTTACACGCAACAATTGCTAAATCTTTTGGATTTGAGGGCCAACAAATGGCTTCTTTTTACAGAACGGATGATGAATGGAATCAAGGTGAAGAAATCCCTTTATTTAACATGGCAGAGGCTGGTGAAGACATTTCTATGCAAACCTGCTTTATTAACGAAATTTTACCAAAAGAAAATAGTAAACTTATTTATGTCTATGATTTCTTAAAAATGTGGACTTTTTATGTTGATGTTGTAGAAATTTCATCAGAAATAAAAGAAAACTTACCTGAAACAATTTTATCGTTTGGAGAAATTCCTGAAAAAGAACCTAAAAAAGAATTTGTTGTAGAAAATTTTGGTGATGACTTTGACGATGAAGATATAAATGATTTAGATGATTTAGATGAAAATTATGGTCAATTTGATGATTATGATTTTAATGAATATTAGTTCAGTTTACAGTAACAGTTTTCTCTAGAGTGCTGAATAAATGAGCTGTCAAAAATCAAAAATTAGTAAAAAATTTCATCCCGAAAATCATTAAATACTTTAAACTAAAAACTGCCTACTTTTTTTCGTAACAAAATTGTAAATTAGTCGTCTAAATGCAATAACCGACTAAACTAATTTCTTTGGAAACAATCTTATCTCTTAAAAATCTCGATAAAAAATACGGAGCTGTTCATGCTGTTAATAACCTTTCTTTTGATATTCAAAAAGGAAATGTTTACGGAATTTTAGGTCCAAACGGAAGTGGGAAATCTACCACTTTAGGTATTATTTTAAATGTTGTAAACAGAACTTCAGGAGAATTTTCTTGGTTTAATGGAAAATTAACAACTCACCAAGCTTTAAAGAAAGTTGGTGCAATTATAGAGCGACCAAACTTTTATCCTTACATGACTGCGACTCAGAATTTAGCTCTGATTTGTAAAATAAAAGGAATATCAACAGAAAAAATCGACGAAAAATTAACAACTGTAAATCTTTTTGAAAGAAGACATACTAAGTTTAGTACGTTTTCTTTAGGAATGAAACAACGTTTGGCTATTGCATCTGCTCTGTTAAATGATCCAGAAATTTTAATTTTAGACGAACCTACAAATGGTTTAGACCCACAAGGAATTCACGAAATTAGACAAATAATAAAAACAATTGCAGCAAACGGAACAACCATTTTATTGGCTTCACACCTTCTAGATGAAGTTGAAAAAGTGTGCTCTCATGTTATCGTTATTAGAAAAGGTGTAAAATTATATAGTGGTCGCGTTGATGAAATGTCTGCATCTAACGGTTTGTTAGAACTTAAAGTTGAGGAAAACGAAGACGAATTAATCCAATTATTAGAAAACCATGAAGCAATTGGTAAAATCTCGAAAGATCATGAGACTTTAATTGCTACTTTAAAAAAGGAAATTTCATCCGCAGAAATTAACACCTATTTGTTCAATAAAGGTTTTGTTTTATCACATTTAGTAAAACGCAAACCTAGCTTAGAACAGCAATTTTTAGATTTAACCAACAGCAACTAATCAACAGAATGTCAGTTCAAGTGATTTCGTTTTTCTGCGAAATTTTATCGAGAACAAATTCACAAAATAACAAAACGTCATGTTAAGACTCCTATCTATAGAATTTCATAAACTAAAATACAACAAAGCAAGTAAAGTTTTAATAATCATTTACTTTGGTTTGCTAACTTCAATCGCATTAATTGCTGCGATAAAATTTGAATTCGGTAATTTTAAATTGCATTTGTCAGATGCAGGAATTTTCAATTTTCCATATATATGGCACTTTAACACCTATGTTGCTTCAATTTTAAAATTCTTTTTATTGTTGGTAATTGTATCGATGATGTCTAACGAATACAGTTACAAAACCTTAAAGCAAAACTTAATTGATGGATTAAGTAAAAAGGAATTTATTTTATCAAAATTCTACACAGTAATTGCTTTTGCATTGGTTTCTACAATTTTTGTTTTTGTAGTTTCATTAGTTTTAGGATTGGTTTATTCTGATTATAATGAGCTGGCAATTATTTTTTCTGATTTAGATTATTTACTTGCCTTTTTTATAAAATTAGTTGGTTTTTTCTCTTTTGGTTTATTTTTAGGAATCTTAGTAAAACGTTCTGCTTTTGCAGTTGGCGCTATGTTTGTTTGGTTAATTGCAGAAAGTATGTTTAAAGGTTATTTATATTGGTCTTTTAAAGATGCCGAAAACACAAGCGAAAAAGTAGATGGTGTAATGCAGTTTTTACCATTAGAATCTATGACTAATTTAATAAAAGAGCCTTTTTCTAGATTGGGAGCTGTAAGATCTGCAGCAAATACGATGGGAGAAGTATTTACAAAAACTTATTCTGTAGAATTCACAACTATATTAATTGTTTCTTTTTGGACTTTTGCCTTTATTTACTTGTCTTATGCACTGTTAAAAAAGAGGGATTTGTAATACTTTTTAAATATATTTGATGTTTAAATAACAAACATTAATAAATGAAAAAATTACTGTCATTTTTACTACTAATATTTGCATTAAATATATTTTCTCAAAAAGAAGCTAACTTCTGGTATTTTGGAGAAAATGCTGGTTTAGATTTTAGTGTAAATCCCCCTAACATTATAAATGGATCCTTATCAACAGATGAAGGTTCTGCTTCAATATCTGACAAGGATGGAATTTTACAATTTTATACAAACGGAACTATTGTATACAATAGAACTGGCCAAGTAATGGATAATGGACTTGGGTTATTGGGGGATTCCTCTAGTGCGCAATCTGCTATTATTGTCCCAAAACCTTTAGACCCGAATATCTATTATATTTTTACTGTTGGTAATCAACAAAACGCAGGTGCAGGAAATGGCGTTGCCTACTCAATTGTAGATATGTCTCTAAATAACGGACTTGGAGAAGTTACCGAAAAAAATGTTTTTTTAGTGGGTTCTCAAAATGCAAGAGAAAAAATAACTTCTGTAAGAGGTGAAGAATGCAATACTTTTTGGGTAATAACTGCAGACGGATTTAATTTTCACTCTTATCTTATTAATGACAACGGTATTATTAACGTACCAAAAACATCTGCACATAACAATAATTTAACAAATTTAAGAGGATACTTAAAAATCTCTCCAGATGGTAAAACCTTAGTTAACGCTAGTGCTAGTTCTGGTTCTTATATCTTTGATTTTAATTCTTTAAATGGAGAAATCACCAATGGAGGTGCTTTTTCTGGCCTAAGAAACGAAGGTTATGGAGCAGAATTTTCTAGAGATGGACAAAAATTATATATTTCTACAGGAGTTCATAGTCAAATAATTAATGGTATTAGAAATCAAACAGACTTTGCAAGTATTACTCAGTTTAGTTTAGAATCTAGAAATATTGCAGATATAAATGCAAGTGCAGATGTTATATATCAAACAAATTCTGGCTACAGAGGTGCGCTGCAATTGGCTCCCAACGGAAAAATTTACTATGCCAGAAGTCGTCAGACATTTTTAGGAGTTATCAATTCTCCTGAGAAAGAGGGCACTAATGCAGGTTTTGTAAGAGATGGTTTGTCTTTAAATGGGCAAGTTTCTACAGAAGGTTTACCACCTTTTATACAATCGTTTTTTCTTGAAATTGAAATTACAGATCAAGAAACAAATACCGTTGTAAATAATCAAGATTTACAATATTGTATTGGTCAGAATAAAACTATTGAACCAGAAAACATTTCAGGTACAGAAATTAATTATTTGTGGACTTTTGAAGATGGCATCAATCCTTTAGTTACAATTTCGTCTTCTGCAACGGATAGAAATTTAGCACTAACAAATATAAGTCTTGCCAATAAAGGTATTTACAAATTAAAAATAACTTTAAAAGATATATGTAATAACGATATAGAGTATAACGGTGTTTTTAATGTTGATGTTTTTGAAGCTGCAACTGCAACAACACCAGAAGATATTATTTTTTGTGATACAGATAGAAATGGTTTTAATTCTTTTGATTTGCAAGCTGATAAAAACGCTGAGATTTTAAATGGTTTAGATGCTTCCCTTTTTGAAGTGTTGTATTTTTTAAATATAAATGATGCAAATTCAAACGTGAATGCTCTACCAAACCCCTTTACTAACTCTACCGTATTTAGTTCGCAATCTTTGTTTGCAAGAGTTCAAAATAAAAATGCAACAGAAGCTTGTTTCGCAACTACTAATTTTACTCTGGCAATAACAGATTTTCCAGAACCAATACAACCAGAACCTTACAGAATTTGTGATGATTTAGAAAGCGGTATAGATACAGACGGAAAAATAAACACTTTTTTATTAAACACCAAAGACTTAGAAATTTTAGGTGATTTAGATCCAAATCAATATAATATTTCTTATCATACAACTCAAATTGGTGCAGAAAATAATGATGTTTCAACTGTAATTGATAAAAACAATAATCTTTCTGTAACGAACAATAAACAAGTTTTTATAAGAGTAGAAAACAAAGACAATACCGCTTGTTCTGATACAAATAAAACGTTAGATTTAATTGTAGATCCTTTACCTATTTTAAAACCCAACCCAGAATTAGAACAATGTATTAGTGCAAATGATAACAACCCAACCGTAAATTTAACAACGGCACAAGTAAATATTTCAGAGACGGCTAATGCTACTTTCGAATATTATAAAGATGCTGCAGCAACCAATCAAATTACGAATCCAACTTCTTATCCTGTGCAAGTAAATGCAACACAATCTGTTTTTGTGAAAGTTATTTCTGATAAAAGCTGTGCAAGAGAAGTTATAGAATTAATAATAAACGTTGGGCAAACTCCAGACAACCCTTACAATGATATTCAAACTCCTGTTTGTGATGACTTTTTAGATGCTGATGGAAATGATACTGAGAACAATTCTGACATAGATACTATTACCAATTTTTATTTAGATAAGGATGCCATTATTGCCAGCATTAACCCACCAAATAACACAGAAGTTTATTTCTATGAAAATGCAGATGATAGAAACAATACTTTAAATGAAATTGACATTACAAATTATAGAAATAACATCAATAAAATTGATATTACAACTATTTCTGGCGGAATTCAATTTCCTATTTATTATAAAATTCTAAGCACCATTAATAACAATTGCCAGGGCTTAGGTGAGTTTTATCTGCAAATAAATACCACACCAAGTGCAGCTCCTGTTTTAAATTTAGAACTATGTGATGATGCAAATGATGGCGATGCAACAAACGGAATTGTACAAACTTTCGATTTAGAAAGTCAGACTTTAACTATTCTTGGAACTCAAAATCCTACTGATTTTAAAGTTACCTATCACCTTTCTGCTCCGGATGCAAACTCTGGAAATTCCCCTCTTACATCTCTTTACACAAATACAATTCGCGATTTACAAACCATTTTTGTGAGAGTGACAAATCTTTCAACGAACTGCTTTACAGATCACACCACTTTTAATTTAATCATACATCCGTTACCAATTGCTAATTTTGTACAAGATATAGAGGTTTGTGATGATAATTCTGATGGTTCTGCCAGAAATGGTTTTTCTAATATTATTGATTTAGAAAGTCAGACTGCAGGGATTTTAGGAACACAAGATGCAACTATTTATAAAGTAACCTATCATCGAAATTTAATTGAAGCTCAATCTGGAATAAATGCTCAAACTTCTCCTTTTTCAAACACAACTGCAAATAGACAAACTATATATGTGCGCGTTTTTAATGCTGATACACAATGTGCAAACGGAATTTCTAATTTTGATGTAATCATAAACCCAGAACCGACTTTTGAAACGATTTCTAATCTTTCTGAATGCGATAACAATGACGATTTTGACGATGCAAATAGTATTATTCAAACTATCGATTTAGATGGGAAAATCCCTGAAATTTTGGGAGCTTCTCAAGATCCTGACGATTTTAACGTAACTTTTCATGCATCCAAAGTGAATGCAACCTCTGGAGACGCTCCCATTTCATCGCCTTATGAAAATTTAGTTGCAACAGAAACCATTTTTGTGCGCATTCAAAATAAAAAAACAGGTTGTATTAATGATGATGCCTCTTTTGATGTTATCGTAAATGCTTTGCCAGATTTTACAGTAACCACTCCGCAAATTTTATGTTTAAATGATTTGCCGTTAAATAGTTTGGTAGAAAACCCGAGAGCTGTTTATACCTTCGAATGGAAAAATGCTAACGGAACTATCTTAAGTACCGATGACAATATTAATGTTACCACAGGAGGAACTTACACAGTAACTGCAACTACCACAAACGGGACAAACTGTTCTAGAACAGAAACGATTGTTATAAACGAATCGAATATTGCCACTTTAGAAAGTAGTTTTATTACCATTATTGATGAATCTAACAATATTGGTAGCGAAAATAATTTATCAATTTCTATAAATACAATCGATAATGATTTAGGACCAGGCGATTATCAATTCGCAATACTTAATACAGATGATAACACAAGAACTCCTTTTGCTGGTTTTCAAGACGAACCTCTTTTTGAAAACTTAGAAGGCGGAATTTATAAAGTGATTGTAAATGATAAAAACGGTTGTTCTCCAGACGCAACTTTGCTTATTTCTGTAATTCAGTTTCCAAAATTCTTTACTCCTAATTCTGATGGTGATAATGATACTTGGGTTGTAAAAGGCGCTAACAAAACTTTTTACCCAAATAGCAGTATCAATATTTTTAATAGATACGGTAAACTAGTTGCACAACTAGCAATTGACGGCCAAGGTTGGGACGGAACTTATGGCGGAAAAATACTTTCTTCAGATGATTATTGGTTTAATATTACGCTAATCCCTGCCGATACAACAAAATCTGCCATCAACAAAAAAGGAAATTTTTCGCTGATTAGAAAATAGCTCCCAAATAAAAACCTCTTTGAAACAAATCAAAGAGGTTTTATCTACTAACTCACTTAAATCATTAAGCTACTTTGCCTATTTTATTTCTAACTTTTTTAGATTCTTCAGTAATTTCAAACTGATTGGAAGTATTACTAGATCCTCCTGCTTTTAAAGCTTTGTCACCTGCAAAAAAGGTTTTATGATCATCACCTAAATCAGAACCTGCCATTCTTTGGTGTTTAACACAAGCAACTCCTTTTCTAATTTCTTGTCTTTGAACTCCTTTTACATACGCTAACATCCCTTCTTCACCAAAATAACCTTCCGTAAGATCATTCATATGTAAAGCAGTTGTATGATAGGTTGGTAACTGTACTTTCCTGAAATAGGTTGACTAAAAATTAAACACTTAATTATAGTCACTTATGAAAACACAAAAAGAACCCTGTCGAAAAAAAAGCTACGAAAAAGTAACTTTAGAACTCAAATTATTCGTCG
>Ga0222647_1000378_pt1 | contig 21096 bp, 23 predicted proteins | sample AntAcemetagen333_FD_179864 | JGI IMG/M metagenome (GOLD analysis project Ga0222647, IMG submission 179864) | Saline water microbial communities from Ace Lake, Antarctica - #333 | ecosystem: Environmental > Aquatic > Non-marine Saline and Alkaline > Saline | place: Antarctica: Ace Lake...
GCTAGCATACAAGCACTCATAGATGCGGCTTATATTAAAATGCTCAATGGCGGCAGACTCTTCTACATAGGAAGTGGCACTAGCGGTAGACTGGGCATAGTAGATGCGAGCGAATGTCCGCCTACCTTTGGCGTGCCACAGGGACTGGTAGTAGGCATCATAGCTGGAGGTGATCCCGCCATACGTGTAGCAGTAGAAAATGCAGAAGATGACCCACTCCAAGGATGGCATGATCTACAAGACCACAGCATCAGCAAAAGAGATTTTGTGATAGGAATAAGTGCCAGTGGAGGTGCACCGTATATCACAGGAGCATTGGAACAGTGCGTAGCTAATGGAACTGCTTGCGGAGCTTTATCGTGTAACATAGATAGTACAATAGGTAAAATAGCAGATCATAAAATAGAAGTGGTAGTAGGTCCTGAATATGTGACAGGAAGTACCCGTATGAAAAGCGGTACTGCTCAAAAGCTCATACTCAATATGATAAGTACTAGCCTGATGATAAAACTAGGTCACGTAGAAGGCAATAATATGGTAGACATGCAGCTCACTAATAAAAAACTCGTACTACGAGGTACACGTATGATTATGGAACAAACTGGACTAGATGAATATACCGCTAAAGACTTACTGCTAAAGCACGGTAGTGTGAGAAGTGCCGTGGAGCACGCTGGAAAGTGGTAGGCAGATACGTTTAAGTCTAAAGGTAAATTTAAGTTTAAAAGTAAGTTTAGATCTACGTTTAAAAGTAAGCGTCACACCTTTTAGTATGTACTATTGATATAAATTATCAGGTCTTCTAAATTTTAACCTAAACTTTGACTTAGACTCAATCTTAGACTTAATTTGTACCCTTGGAGAACATGATAACCATACACGTGACAGACCTAGAAGGAATTGTGCACGAGATCCTAGCACCTACTGACATGGGTTTTAATGTAATGGAAGCTATACGTGCTAATGAGCTACCTATAAAAGCTACTTGTGGAGGTATGGCTATGTGTGCTACGTGTAACTGCATCGTAAAAAGCGACCACGAACTCGCTGAAATGAGCGAAGACGAAGAAGCTATGCTAGACGAGGCCTTTGTGTTAGATGTAGAAGGAAGCAGGCTCATGTGCCAGATACCTGTGACTGAAGCTATAGACGGCTTAGCCATAGAAATGGGAGAACTTACAGGGGAATAAAAGCACAGAAAGTGCTCAAGCACCAAAAAATAAATTCCAAATCCCAATTAAGATGTGACTTACCTTGCAAGTAGATTCAAGTACCAAAAGATAAATTCCAATTAAAACGTGAGAACAAATAATGTCAAGCAACAAAAATAAATTCCAAATTCCAATTAAAATCTGACTCAACTCGCAAATAAAGTCAAGCACCAAAAGATAAATTCCAAAATACAACTTGACTCCGCTAGCTAGTAGATAGGATCAAGTACCAAAAAATAAAATTCAACATTCCACTACAAAAAATACAACCCAAGATGCAACAGGTATCCATACGAGAAGTAACATCAGAGGACTTTGACCGAATTACCGCTATATATAATCACTATGTAGAACATACGCTGATTACCTTTGATATAGAGCCTTACACCCTACCTCAGCTTACTGATAAGATTCTTTCGCTTCAAAAGAACTATCCAGTATTGGTAGCTCACGATGAAGATACTATACTAGGCTATGCCTATGCTGCCGCTTGGAAATCTAAAACGGCGTATAAACACAGTGCTGAGACTACTATCTATATGCATCCAGATCACCACGGTAAGGGCGTAGGTAAGAGACTATACCACTCACTACTCTCTTCCCTCCCGCTTTATGAGATAGTAAATGCTATAGCGTGTATCACTGTGCCAAATGACGCCAGTATAAAACTACACCAAAAGTTAGGTTTTGAAAAGATAGGACGATTCAATAAAGTAGGATATAAAATGGAGCAATGGGTGGACGTAGAATACTGGCAAAAACACGTATAAAAGTATATTCTCATCGAGTACCCATTTTCACAAACTAATATTTTCTTGCTTTTGCTTGAATATGTAGACCAAAAGGCTACTTTTGCAGCCCGATTTTTAAGAATAAAAAAGTTTAATTGTGGATACATTATCATACAAAACCATATCAGCTAATAGCAAGACTGTCGACAAACAGTGGGTTATAGTTGATGCTGAAGGAAAGACGCTAGGTCGTTTTTGTTCTGAAGTTGCCAAAATATTAAGAGGCAAAAACAAGACTAACTACACTCCACACGTGGATTGTGGTGACAATGTCATAGTGATCAACTGCGAAAAAATTACCTTATCAGGTAATAAAATGGACACCAAGGAGTATCAAAACTTCAGTGGATATCCAGGCGGTAGACGAATAACATTAGCAAAAGAAATGCTAATCAGAAAGCCAAAAGACCTCGTAGAGAGAGGTGTAAGAGGTATGTTACCAAAAAACAGATTAGGACGTAAGTTATTTACAAATATGAATGTATTTGTAGGTGCTGAGCATCCACATGCGGCTCAAAAGCCAACCAAAGTAGAGATTTAATAATTATATGGACGTTATAAATACAATTGGGAGAAGAAAAGCATCAGTAGCTCGTATATATATGAGTGAAGGTAAAGGTACTATTACGGTGAATGACAGACCGTTAGAAAAGTACTTTGCTTCTCCAGAGTCAAGGTACTATGTTAACTTGCCACTTACTGTATGTGAGATGGAAGGTAAGTTTGACATAAAGGTAAATGTAGACGGTGGTGGTACTACTGGTCAAGCAGACGCTATCAAACTTGCTATTGCAAGAGCATTGGTAGAGATGGATGCGGAGCTAAAACCTGCCCTGAGAGCAAAAGGATTAATGACTAGAGATTCTCGTTCTGTAGAACGTAAGAAGCCAGGTCAACCAAAAGCAAGAAAGAAAACACAATTTAGTAAGCGTTAAGATCATGGCAGTAAGTACAGAAAAATTATTAGAAGCAGGTGTACACTTTGGTCACCTTACTAGTAAGTGGAATCCTAAAATGGCACCCTATATATTTATGGAGCAAAACGGGATCCATATTATAGATCTTAACAAGACTTCAGCTAAGTTAGAAGAAGCTAAAAGTGCAATCGCTAACATAGCAAGAACAGGCCGTAAGGTGATGTTCGTAGCTACCAAAAAGCAAGCTAAAGATATCTTAGAAGAAAACGCTAAGAAGGTAAATATGCCTTACGTAAGCCAGAGATGGTTAGGTGGTATGCTTACTAACTTCGCTACAGTGCGTAAGTCTATCAAGAAAATGCAAACCATCGAAAAAATGAAAACCGATGGAACCTTCGATAACATGAATAAGAAGGAGCGTTTGATGAAGACTCGTGTACAAGAGAAACTTCAAAGAGTACTGGGTGGTATCGAGGATTTGAACAGAATACCAGCTGCACTTTTCGTAGTAGATGTAAAGCGTGAGCACATCGCTGTGAAAGAAGCACATAAGTTGAATATTCCAATATTTGCCATAGTAGATACTAACTCTGATCCTACGAAAGTAGATTACGCTATACCAGGTAATGATGACTCTGCTAAGTCTCTACACATTCTCATCACTGAAGTAACAGATGCAATAGCAACTGGTCTTCAAGAAAGAGCTGAGAAAAAAGAGCAAGCAAAGAAGGATAGCGATGAGGCTGAAGCGAAAGCAGAAGAAGCGAAAGAAGCAAAGGCTGCAAAAGATGCTGCCGCTGCTAAAGCTAAACTGGAAGAGCCAAAAGCTGCTGAATCCGAAGCTACTGAGCCTACAGCTTAATCGCTTCACTATAAAGTTAATAGTATACAATAACACATTTCATACACTACTAGAAAAATGACAACTATTACAGCGTCTTTAGTGAATAAACTAAGACAAATGACAGGTGCCGGTATGATGGATTGCAAAAAAGCTTTGCAAGAATCTAACGGAGATATAGACGGAGCGGTAGACGTTCTAAGAAAAAGTGGAGCTGCAAAAGCAGCGAAGAGAGCAGATAGAGATGCCGCAGAAGGTTTATCTATCGCTAAAGCATCTGCAGATAATACGTATGCTATAGCAGTAGAAGTAAACTGTGAAACTGACTTCGTAGCTATCAATACCGATTTTGTGACTTTTGCTAACAGCATAGCTGATTATGCACTAGAAAACAAAGTAGCTGATAAGGATGCTTTACTTGCGACGCCTTGGGAAGGAAAAACTTTAGGTGAGATATGTATAGACAAAACAGCAGTAATAGGAGAGAAAATAGAAATTTCTAATTACGCTCTTGTTTCTTCTGAAGGAGTAGCTGCGTATAACCACGGTGCAAATCGTATAGGTGTACTAGTAGCTCTTAACTCTAATAAGGAAGAAGCACTAGCAGCAGGAAGATCATTAGCTATGCAAATAGCTGCAATGAATCCAATAGCAGTAGACGCGGATGCAGTACCACAAGAAGTACAGGACAAAGAGTTTAAAATAGGTAGAGAAATAGCAGAGCAAGAAGGTAAGCCTGAAGCTATGCTAGATAAAATTGCCAACGGTAAACTACAGAAATACTTCAAAGACAACACACTTATGGCTCAAGCCTTTGTGATGGATAGCTCTATGAATGTAGCAGCTTTCTTGAAGACAGTAGATGCTGACCTTAAGGTGAAGTCTTTCACAAGATTCCAATTAGGAGCTTAGGTTCTTATACTTAATCATATTTAAAAATCCTTTCGCTTTTAGCGGAAGGATTTTTTTTATGACTGATATTCAGTACATTAACCCAACTCCACATTAATTATGACCGTCTCAAATTTGGAAATATCAAATACTCTATCTATCATTGATTAACAGAAATTTAAAATACACTACTAGTTAACGTGTAAGAACTCTGTAGGCGAGACTGAAAATGACTTTCAATATGGCCATTAAAACAATTTTCAAAAAAAACTAATACAACTTTAAAAAAAACTGAAACATTATGAAAAACATTACGATTTTATCGATTTTATGTGTGTGTGTGTGTGTGTGTAACTGCTAGTGCACAAACTCACGACCAAGACAACACACCAACCACTTTCTTCTCTGGCAACTACACACCATCCAAACATTTTGATGGAATAACTTTAGGTACGCCATCAGGGGGACATCTCTTTGCTGGAGGTACATCAGGACAAAAAGGACTCATGTGGAACGCAATGGAAAATACTAGTCAAGGGTTTGACTATGTTAGTACAAGAAACGCCGCAAAAATGGATTATTCCCACTGGAATAATCTTTGGGTTCTTCGATTATCAGACGATGCTACAAGAACAGCAGGAGACCCTGTATCTTGGCGGACTACGTTACAAGTACAGCTAGACCCCGATCCAGTCATGCGATTTTGTGGCAACTTCTATGCTCAAGAAATAAATATCAACGCTGGAATAGGATGGTGTGACTATGTATTTGCACCAGACTATCAACTACGCTCACTAGCCTAACTGCAAAAATACATTGACACATACAAACACTTACCAGAAGTACCTAGTGAGCAAGAAGTAAAAGAAAACGGTATAGCAGTGACTGAAATGCTGCAGATACAAATGAAAAAGATAGAGGAACTAACCCTGTATACACTCCAGCAGCAGAAAGAGATAGATGCATTAAAAGCTCAAATAGACAACAAATAAACTATGAAAAAATTAATTTTCTTATTGCTGATACTGCCCTATATCCTTAACAGTTGCAAAGATTGTTGTGAAGATGCAAGTAATCCAGAATGCGAAAACTATGACCCATGCTTCAATTATCCGTCGGCAAATGCTGATTTTGGCATCTACGAACTTTTAGGAGACTATGAGTCGGAAACAGACACCGTTTATAATTTCAATAAAGTCTTATTCAAACCGAAAAATAAACAAGACAAAGTTACTTGGCTGCTTGGTGAAGAAACTATATCAATTAATGAGCTAATTCGAGAGAACTATCCTCCAGGATATATTGAAGTTACTATGATGGCAGAAATGAACCCTAACAGTTGTAGGTCTACAGATCAACAAAACGACACGCTGACTAAGCGGTTTTACGTAGTACAAATACCACTAGACTCTAATGATTACATGGTTTCACCATGGTGGGGCACTTGGGAAGGATACAATACCGATGCATCAAATGACAAATTTACCGTAAGTTGGGGTTTTATAAATAGCTGGGGCCAGCCATACGTTGATTTTACGGGATTACCAAAGGGTATTCCTGCCCAAAAGCCTTTCTACTCACATTCTAACTCTATTTGCACTGGAATAGAATACAATATTGGTTACAAGGATGTTGTCTTCACTAAAGGACGTCATCAAGATTATGGTGGATTTGGACTAAATGGTACTTGTCATAGGGATGGTAGTACGGTAGTAATATCCTATAATTACAACAATAGACCGTATCAAAACTGGCTGTTAGGAGAAAAAGAAATAGTAGAACCCTTACAATGGGTAAGCAAAACCTTTACAGGAAAGAAAATATCAAATAATGTAAAAACACAATGAAAATAATTATACAAATACTAATAATAATGTGCTTGAGTAAAACCACTCTAGCACAATGCTGGGATCCTTCAGTACTGAATACTGAGACTACTGACTGGACCAAGTCAAATAGCTCTAATTCCTGGGATTGGACTCAAGAAATATTCAATGACATCTATATATCAACACCATCTGGTGCTGTCTCTAACTTACCTATTGTATCACCGTACTGGGCTCCTGGAGGTGGAAATACCTTCAGTAATCTTTCGCTATTTGATTTTCAAAAATCAAATACAGCCAGTGAAAAAGACTTTCATCCGAAGGACGGATGGGAATTGCTGGTTAAAGAATTTGGGATACCAGGTGCTGCAAATAATGCCATCTCTTATCCTTTTTATGCTCTATATAATAAATATACTGGAAAAGTTAGAGCCTTTCTGCTAGTCCCTACACCTCCTGCTAATCTAGGTGCTAATGGAGCATTGTTGAAGGTTCAGTTTACACAGGCACTAAATAATCGCAGAACAGCCTTGTTTCAGCATATGAAACCAATAGCACAAGAAGTTGCAAATTTTGAATACCTGGATGCCGATTTCCCAAACGTATACAGTAATGAGAACTATTATTGGTTATTCAGTGAGTTTATGGTAGCGTACGACCCATGCACCTGCTATGATTATATTGATGATCTCAAAGAGTCAACAATGAATTTTACCTATTTTCTAATACAAGAGGCTGAAATAGAGGCGAAAATAGAAGGTACTCTTACAGAGCAAGTCGCTACCAATTCTGCACCAGTTGCAAGTGACCCATCATTCGCTTTAAATGGTTTTGAAGATTTTGATAAAGTCATAAAAGCTGGACAAAAAGGTTATAAAGAATGGGGAAAATACGAATCTGTGGTGAATAAATATTTAAAACAACATACAGATTCCATGTATAGAAATAAAATTTGGAAATCAATAGATACTCTTAAATATACAGACCCTGAATATTACGATTATATATTACCTAAGATATTTCCGAACATACCTCTTGTTGACATAGAACACGATAATTTTTTGAATGGTAATATTAATATAAACCCAAAAGCACTCATAGTGTTCGGAGAAGAAGCAGGCTTACTAAATGCGAACTATGGAAAAATTAAGGGAGTAGCAAGTATTATTCCGTATGTAGGTACGGCAATAGGGTTGTTCGAATTATTTACTTCAGGTGGAGAGGCAAGCTCTTCCACTCCAAAGGCTCCAACTGTTTTTGAAGCAAACTTGACATTAGAAGGTCGAATAACGTCAACCAACCAGACAACATTAAAAGGGTTCTACACCCCTGGGGCATCTGGTAATCACCCAAATACAAATTTTATACCTAAATATGACAATATTCTAGGAACGTACAATATTCTAGAGATACCTGATTTTGAATATTTTGATATCCTACCAAGTATTACCAATAAATCAAAAGATGCATTCGATTCTGGAGGGTACTATGCCACTGGTAATCCTTGTAAAATAAATTATAGTACTTTTAATGAAGATAGTGCTTTTAACGTACGATTTAAGCAATTTAAACCTAAATCGGATTTAAAGTATGTTGTAAATCCTGCTTCGGGGTTGGAAGTCATTTCAATGGAGGCGGCTATTGTTCTTGAGTACACTGGTGATCAAAAGTTATTTCTAGAAAAACCAAGTGAATATGCTAACGCAATCGCTATGCCATTTCACACCCAAATAAATAAACCCCAAGATGATGTGGATTCTATGTATGAATGGGGCTACTCAAGTAATGCTGGAGGAGGAGTGCAGGTTGGTGGAGTATGGTACAATATTAATGGCCAAGAAATATCAACTCTAGAAAAGCAATATGAAAATGGTAGTGCAACTGTCAAGAGAAAAAACGACATAGAAGCAAATACTAATCTCGTACTAGAAAATGCCACCAAGGACTACCCATTAACACCAGAGTCATCAATAAAATTTAGAACAGCTTTCCTTCCAGTCACGTGTTTCGACCAACTTAACTTCACTGTTTTAGGTTCGAATAATTACGGCAAAATCTATATGAAAGTATATACTAGACTAAAAAGAAAAGATGACCCAGATGCGGAGATTGTGACCTCCATCTTATCTTTTGATTTATCAGAAAAAATTCAAAATGCCACCCCTGCACCAGGAATAGGTACTTATGAAACAGAGATATCAGCAAAAGACTATTGGAGAAAAGAAAGATGTTGCTTCAAGTGCGGAAAAGATGCAACTTTTTGGTCAATAGAATTAAAGAATTATTCTTATTCCAAACCCTTCGAAATAGTAAGTACTCCAGTTAATAATATTTGGTTTACAACGAGAGACAAAACCTACGCCGGAGAAAGTAATTTAACCATCTTAGGGAAACTAGATATTCCAGACAATTCTACTATTCCATCCAATTCCTTAATAAGGGCTGCTGGTGAAATAACCATTGGTTCTAATGTTATGATTGGTAATGGTAGTCAGATATATTCTGAAAATAGTATTATAGTCAATAAGGAAAATCAGTACTTCCCTGAAGTAAAGCTTGGGTTAGCAACTGTAAATTCAATATCTAACAATTGTACAAATTACAATTATGCTGCAAATCATCTGTCAAATGATTCCATCATAAATTTCTGTAAATCAGACAATTATAGGGTTAAAGCAGTTGACTACAACAAAAAAAGTCCTATTGATTCTTCAATAGTGGTAAAAGATGATCTACTACCTATACCATTTTCCTTCAACCTCTACCCTAACCCAACTGACAACTTAGTCAACGTAGAAGTAGAGCTAGTAGACGGAGCTACGTACACCATAGAGATCCTTGACCTAAGTGGTAGAGTGATATATAATCGTAATCTAAACTCTGCAGAGTTTAATAACTCTACGGCAGCTATCAATACCTCTAGCTTTGAGAGTGGTTTATACTTTGTGAATGTAATAGAAGGCACAAATCGATTGACCAAGCGACTGGTGATAACGAAATAGTCTTAATCATATTTAAAAATCCTTTCGCTTTTAGCGGAGGGATTTTTTTTGTGACTGATATTCAGTGCATTAACCCAACTCCACATCAATTATGACCATCTCAAATTTGGAAATATCAAATACTCTATCTATTCTTGATTAACAGAAATTTAAAATACACTACTAGTTAATGTGTAAAAACTCTGTAGGCGAGTCTGAAAATATACATCAACTAACAATGAAAATTAAATTAATCTTAACAACTACAGTATTCATCCTTGCGGGATTATCTTCTTGCAAGGATGACTGCCTCACCTGCCCCAATAATGAGGCCGTGGTAAATGGTCAATGTGAGTGCATTGGAGTTTTTTTCAATGGCGTATGCACATCAGAGGCAGAACTACTATCACCTAATAATTTTAGTGGACCCACAGGTGCTTCACCAGACGAAATCATAGGTTACATCTCCTATGCAGATACGAGCAGAGTACTTTCTCCTACGGAGAAACTTTTTGATTTTTGGGATGGTGATATCAGACTGTTTCTGATTGAAATTACATTTAATCGTGCCAATAATCGGTATGAGTCATATTGCTCGATAAGTACCCCTAGAGACAACGGCAAGCAATACTTTTCATCACTTTTATCTCCGATAGGAATGCCCAGAGCAGATACACTGAGGTATTATTGGCCTAGTGCGTATGATTACAATGGTTTCGTAACTACCACATACTATCGGGAACCTCCTGCAGGCCAATGGGCAAAACACTACACCACAGAAATAGACGAACAAACGTGCTATCTAAGACCGTATATCAAGATCTTGGATAAAGATGTTCTACGAGTAACCTTTCGATACGTTACCAGTGATGAAGTGATAAAAGCGGAATTCGTAAGATTATTTCAGAGATAGTTCAGCATTTTTTTTTAAACGTTATCTACTTTACAAATGCAATAAAAGTTGCCAAACGACTGGTGATAACGAGATAGTCTAAATCCAATTTTACTAAAATCCCTTTGCCTATGGCGGAGGGATTTTTTTTATGACTGATATTCAGTGCATTAACCCAACGCCACATTAATTATGACCATCTCAAATTTGGAAATATCAAATACTCTATCTATCATTGATTAACAGAAATTTAAAATACACTACTAGTTAACGTGTAAAAACTCTGTAGGCGAGACTGAAAATGACTTTCAATATGGCCACTAAAATAATTTTGAAAAAACTAATACAACTTTAAAAAAACTGAAACATTATGAAAAACATTACGATTTTATCGATTTTATGTGTGTGTGTGTGTAACTGCTAGTGCACAAACTCACGACCAAGACAACGATGTCAACTCCTTCTACAATAACAATAATCTATTTAGCCTGACTCGACACTTTGATGGTCTCACTGTGGGTTCGTTTGACCCTTCTAGTAACAAAAATGTCATGTTTTTGGGTGGCAGTCATGGATCACGAGGCTTCTCTTGGAATGCAGTCGAAGATAACACTGGACTGTTTAGATATGCAGCAAATACCACTGCTTTCAAAATGGACTACTCTAACTGGAACCAATATGCAGTATGGTCCTTCTCTGACAATATTGCAACTGCAGGCTCACAAGTCACTTGGAAAACTGGAATGCAACTTCAAAACAAATCGACAGGTATCGAGCTGAGACTATGTGGAGATTTTTTCGCTACAGAAATAAACATAAATTCGGGCATAGGATGGTGTGATTATGTATTCAAAGAGGACTATCAACTACGCTCACTAGCCCAACTGCAAAAATACATTGACACCTACAAACACTTACCAGAAGTCCCTAGTGAACAAGATGTGTATGACAGTGGTATAGCAGTAACAGAAATGCTGCAAATACAAATGAAAAAGATAGAGGAGCTTACACTCTATACGCTACAGCAGCAGAAAGAGATAGATGCCCTTAAAGCATTACTAACCGTCAAGAAGTAACGCTATGAAAAAGTTTATATACTTCTTTATAATCATCTTAGCTTTTACTTTAAATGCGTGTAAAGATGACGACCCAGTAGAGCCTGATCCGTGTAGTGAGTATCCTGAGAAGATGGAGATAGTACTTGAACAAAACAGAATTGAGAATGGCCTAGTTTATCAAGACTTCAAAGCTACCACTGAGAATGAATTCAAAAGACCTAGCCAATTAGTCTTTTCAACCAATTTCTCATACGATAGTACTATTTGGCAAATAGGAAATGAAGCCAGTCCACGGTTAGGTAGTAAAATAGGTTTACTTTTTGACGCTGAAACAGGAGAAGAAGTAAAAATCAGAGCTATAGGGTATCGAAAGGTAAACAAAGCTTGTTTTGGAGAGTCTGATACCGGGATAGATACAATCTACCGTACCATAACTTTTCAAGACTGGTGGGAGTCACCTCTTTTTGGTGGATACAGAGGAACACTCATTGGCGAGTCAGACAGTTTCACCGTGATGATAGTTACTAATCCGGCAGTTATAGGTCAGTTCACCTATTATAGAACAGATAGCACCTATTACCAAGGCATACCAAGAGGCTCAACATTCCGAAATAAATTTATTCTTAGGCGGTATGAGCTTTTTGGACGAAATTTACCTAACCCAGACAACTTAGACACTAAACTAACCTACGGTCGATTATTACCAGAAGATCGGGATATTTTAGAATTGTCTTATTGGATTAAGAATGATCCATTTGACCTTACAGACCTATCAAAATTTACTTTTAGAGGAAAACGAATAAATTAGAAATCAATGAAAAGAATAATAAAACTATGTGCTGCTATTTTCATATATGGAATAGTCATAGCACAAGTATGTGACGACATACCTAATAATACAACTGACCCCATAAGTCCATCAGACCATCGTGGCAATAACGAAGGATACGATCCAATACCACCTAGCCCACCTGACCCGAGCTACACGCCATTGCTCGCTAATCCATTTTATAACAGATTACCCGATGGTTCAGGCCCAAAGTTCAATTGGGTGACACCAAATTTTTATGAATGGTATCTCGCACCTGGTTCTACACTTCCAGTTGTGAGTATAGAAGGTCCATTTAACCCTACTGCACACTGGGATAACGTAGAGCATCTCAAGAATAACGCTAACTTCAGAGATAATAAACCGGAAGATGGATGGGAACTATTTTACGGACCACCGAGAGTATATACAGGTATCAGAATTGGAAATTGAAACAAACAGAAATTATGAAAAGAACTATACAATTATTAATCATACCCTTCTTCATTATCCTCTTAGCTTTCACTTTCAATGCGTGTAAAGACGACTGCCCAGTGGAGCCAGATCCGTGTAGTGAGTATCCTGAGAAGATGGAGATAACGCTGATGTGGATCAATTATTTTAAAGGTACTAAAAGAGAAATAGACTACGTGCCTACGGAAGATACTGCATTTTCAATTTACGAGGGTATCATATACCGAACTAATTTTGAATATGATAGCATATTATGGCAAGTAGGGAATGACCCACGCGTAATCAATAACCCATCCTATGCTGTCACGTTTTCGCAGGAAGGAACTATTAAAACACGTGCGATTTGCTATCGAGACACAAATCAAGTATGCTTTGGCCCTAATGATGACGGAATAGATACGCTATACAAAACCATTACCATGCATCACTATACAGAGGCAGAAATCCTAGGTACCTATAGAGGGACCAATGATGGTGAAAATGATAGTTTCAACTATAGAATATGGTATGATACGCTCTCCACTGGGGAAGTAAACGCATACCATGCGGGCCTGCCTAAAGATTTTCTAGGTATAGAACCTCTTAAAGTAGAACGCTTTAACATTTATTCAGCTGACTTTTCATCTGAGATAAGTGAAGAGCACTTCTCCGGCAGACTGCAAGCAGACGGTAAAACTATTAAGGTGTATTGGAGAACTAGAACCAGCGATGGGCAGCAACTATTTTACGGACCACCGAGAGTATATACAGGTATCAGAATTGGAAATTGAAACAAACAGAAATTATGAAAAGAACTATACAATTATTAATGGCAATACAGCATAGTAATAGTACAGCACTAGTTGCACTACTCCTAACCTCAAAATCTTCTCTAACCCCATCGAAAATCACCTACTTCATAAAGTCAAGCACACTACGCTCAGTAAAAGTTCTGTAGCCATAGGAGCGGATCACCTTTTTATCCTCCACTAAAAAAATAGTAGGCAACTGCTTCGTATACTTCAAGAATGACGAGGCTTCCATAAAATACGTAGGGTACTCATCTATTTTGGTTTCCTCCATAAACGCAGCATATTTACTCGTATCTGTGCCCATGATAAACATACTGACAGGCAATGACTCATCTGCTCTAAGCTGTATCGCGGCCATCTTCATAGCCGACTTCTTACACATACTGCAGGAGTGACTGATAAACATCAACAGCTGTTTTTCACTATTCTCTGGATCAAAATCCACTGCACTCTTCTGATATACGATAGTAGTATCTAACGCTACCATATCTATATCCATTTTTACGCCAGTAGGATCATACCTATTATTCATTAGAAAATCTGGAGGAGAAGCCACCGCCACAGTGATAAAAGAGACCAATAACAATGGCCAATACCATACCCCAAAGCGAGTAGAATTGGTCTTATAGAATCGTAAGAGTACTCCAAAACCAATAAACAGTAGAATATTCTTCACTATAGACTCCTTAGGATCTAAGTCTACATACTTCCCAAAGCATTGGCAGTTCTCATTTTCTCCTAATACTAAGAGTGCTCCTAAAAGTACAGTAAATCCAACTAATGTAGCTACCGAAAGCTTAGCAGTCAGTCTACCTCTACTACCGAGTACTAAGGCTACTCCTAAGAAAAACTCCCATACCACTAGTAGTCTTCCTATAAATGTACTGACATTCCATCCTAACTGTGACCACTTAAATACAAATAGCTCGAACTCATCTATACTCATAAGCTTCAGCACAGCACTGGCTATAAAGAGTACTCCTAATATAATTCTTAGTAGTATCATATATTAGTTTTAACTACAAAAAAGGCATTGATAAATCAATGCCTTTTTTCTGTATTCATTTTGGTATTACTCCACCGCACACTTCGTTACGAATTCAGAACCATCTACCATGACATCGACGTCTAGTAAATCACAAGCATCTTCAGCATCCGCCTTCTTCGCTTTTATAGTAGTAGCAGATGTGGTGATCTCCTCTTCAAAAGTATTGACACACGTACACGTATAATCTTTTTTGCACGCTGAGAATGCTACTAGTACAAATAGCCCAAGGACAACTTTTATAATTTGTTTTTTCATAATTTTCTGTTTGCATAAAATTCTAAATAATCATTCCAAAAATAGTATTAATACATAGACTTACAAGAACTCCATTCATTTTATAAAAATACAAAGGCTCACTACCACAAACAATTTTCATAATCTTAGCACAATACACTATTTTTGACCTTTGTATGAGCACGCTACACATCAATACAGATAATTCCAACCAACAGGAAGGCATTCCATTCATTCAAAACACCGAACTACCAATGACTTACAATAGAATCTTACTTAAACTTAGTGGCGAAGCTTTGCTTGGAGACAAGGAATTTGGCATAGACAGCAGCATACTCGCTATGTATGCTAGAGAAATAAAATCTGTAGTAGATGCAGGCGTAGAAGTAGCCATCGTGATAGGTGGTGGAAATATATTCAGAGGTGTGAGTGGCGTGGAAGGCGGAATGAAAGACCGAGCTAATGCAGACTATATGGGAATGCTAGCCACCGTGATAAATGCAATGGCCCTGCAAGGTGCTTTGGAAAATGAAGGTGTATATACCAGACTCACTAGTGCTATTAAAATGGAACAGATAGCTGAACCATTCATTAGACGAAAAGCTATCCGTCACCTAGAGAAAGGTAGAGTAGTAATATTTGGTGCGGGAACAGGTAATCCGTACTTCACTACAGATACGGCTGCTAGTCTCAGAGCTATAGAGATGGAAGCTGATGTGATACTCAAAGGGACACGTGTAGACGGCATCTATACGGCTGATCCAGAAAAGGACAGTACGGCTACTAAATATGACAAAATCAGTTTTACAGAAGCTATAAAACGAAACCTAAAAGTGATGGATATGACAGCATTCACGCTTTGTCAAGAAAACAAGCTACCTATCATCGTTTTTGATATGAATAAGCCAGGCAACCTACTCAGTGTAGTGCAAGGCAATCAAATTGGTACGTTGGTAAGCTAATTAGTTAGCCAGTTCACTAAGTAATAGTAGATACTTCCCCAGAACTAATATGACGTTGACGTTTGATTTATCAAGTTAGCCTGATTTTATCAACTATATTTGATGTATGAAATTTTTATTCAGCATTCTGTTATTTCTTCTCTGCACTACTCTTTTTGCCCAGGATACAACTAAGATATCCTTAAACGCAGCGGTTATTCAGGTTTTTGGCTCTGGAGGTATTTCACTATCCCTAAAGTATGACCGCATATTGGTTAACAAACCTGGTTTTAAGCTTGCCCAAAGTTTAGGATATACTCCAGCTTATGACTTTCAAGAATCTCCTGCTTGGTTTACAGAAGGGAATATTATTCTAGGTAAGAAAAAGCATCACCTAGAAACGGGTTTGGGTCTTGCTCTAATTCAACTCTACAGAACATCAGATTTTATATCAACCAGAAATGAAATCAATCCATTTTTTACATTAGGATACAGAATACAGGATTTCTCTAAAAAAGGAATAACCTTTTCTGTAAGAACTCACCTAAACAGTAAGGTAGTAGGAGAAACAGAAGAAATTTGGTTTGGCACTACTTTGGGATATTCGTTTTAAAAAAGAATAAACTATTTAGTCAATTGAGCATCTCGAAAGGATGCGATTCAAAGCAACCCCCTAAAACTTATTCTTCCACATCATGCTCTCTACAGGCTTGATGGTACGCTTATTATACTTAGCGTTTTTCTTCTTATTGTACAATACCTCTCCCTCTACTACGAAGCATCGGACAGCAGACTCTGGGCTGGAACTACACTTGGTTATTCATTTTAATCACTAACAAACGTATAAAAGAACTTATTTAAGTACTTTTATACGTACTTTTGTTGCAATATGAAAGTAGTAAACTATACTGACTTACGTCTAAATCTAAAAGAGTGGCTAGATTCTGTGGTGAATGATGTAGAAGAAATAATCATCAAGCGTAAGAACAATAAAGATGTCGTACTCATATCATTAGAGGAATACAATTCGCTGAAAGAAACCCATTATCTTCTTGAAGGCAATAATGGAGAAGTACTACGGAAGTCTATTGCAGAATTACGCAAGGGAAAAACTGCTCCGCACGATTTGCTTGAAGAATGAATGTTAATTGGACCTCGGCAGCTTGGAATGATTATCTCTATTGGCAAACAGCTGATAAGAAAAAACTAAAAAGAATCAATCTCCTGATACGCGATACGCTTAGAAATCCATTTGAAGGAGTGGGAAAACCAGAACCATTAAAACACGATTTGAAAGGATTTTGGTCTAGAAGAATAGACAAAGAACATCGGCTAGTATACTCTTTTCAAAACGAACAACTATTTATTGTATCTTGTAGATATCACTATTAACCATCCAGGAAAGTTAGGCTAAAGTAATCTGCATCAAAACAATTAAAAAAGGAGACTCCACGCTTCGCTCTGAGCCAGCATTTCGCCTACGGCGAAAACTCAATGTACTTACCTAAAAAAATATTGAGAGACTGTAAACGTGCTCCTGTACTATACCGATTATCCAACAATCGCACACCTACTTAATGTTAAAAAAAAGACCTTAAACCTTATTCTGAAAATACATTTCGCCTACAGCGAAAACTCAATGTACCTACCTGAAAAATATCGAGATACTAAGAACCTGCTAAAAACAATGAGATTCCATCCGTCTACTGACAGCTGGAATGACGAACAACACGAGCTAAAAAAGAGGAGACTCCACGCTTCGCTCTGAGCCAGCATTTCGCCTACGGCGAAAACTTAGTGTACTTTTCTAAAAAATATCGAGAGACTACAAGGTTGCTCCTGTATGATACCGATTATCCAACAATCGCACACCTACTTAATGTTTAAAAAAAACCCCCTAAAACTTATTCTTCCACATCATGCTCTCTACAGGCTTGATGGTACGCTTATTATACTTAGCGTTTTTCTTCTTATTGTACAATACCTCTACCTCTCCTTCTACTACGAAGTAGATCAGTTGCCCTATTGGCATTCCTTTGTACACGCGTACAGGTTGAGTTACGCTTATTTCTAATGTCCACGTATTACAAAAACCCACATCTCCCTTACCCGCTGTAGCATGTATGTCTATCCCTAGACGGCCAGTGCTGCTCTTCCCTTCTAAGAATGGAATGTGTGCGTGAGTCTCCGTGTACTCCTCCGTCACACCCAGATATAATACTCCTGGTTGTAACTCAAACCCATCTATAGGAATTTCAAAATGCTCCACTTTATTATGCTTTTGAGCATCTAGTACTCGATCAGTATAACAAGCAAGGTGCTTACCTAAGTGCACATCATAGCTATTAGTACCTAAGTCTTCTCTATTAAAAGGTTCTACCAGTATAGTTCCTTTTTCTATTTCTTCTAAGATTCGTGTATCGCTAAGTATCATCGGTTTTTGCTTATGGCAATTTTAAGGCATTATTTCTACTTTCCAAAGATAGATACTGCGGTCATCTGAACACGAAACGAATGTATCATCATCTAGCCACTCTACTTTGTTAATACAATTGGTATGACCTTGGTACCGCTCCAGGTCTATCACCTTGAGCAGCTCTAGCTCTCTATTCCATACTTTTATAGTTTTGTCCATGCTACTGCTGAGCAGGATTTCACCATTATAACTCAAGCTTTTTGCTTGATACTCATGGGCTGGCACACTATACACTTCCTTGCCTATGGTGAGATCCCACGCTCGTATCATCCCATCTCTGCCTGTACTTACTAGTGTGCTCGCATCTATCAGGGCTAAAGCAAATACCGAATTGGTGTGCCCTATCAACCTTTGTTTCACCTCATAAGTCGATTTATTTAACTCATAAATGATATTATCTGAAGCTCCTACAAAGAGTGAGTCTTCTGATTCTATGGCACATCTCAGGCTATCAGGTGCTAGTAGCATAGTATTTTTGCCAAAGTGGCCGCCTACACTATCTGCTATGGTCTTAGGTCTGAGCAGGACTCCATCTTCACCACCGCTGTATGTGTTTCCTATAAAAAAAACGCCACCTTGGTGCAGCTGAGTGGTATCTATCAATGCATTGGTAGAAAGGTCCACAGTATAAATCACTCCACTCCTACTGCCTACCTTTAAGGTGTTTTCTACCTTGGCTATGCTGTAAAAAGCTTCTCCGCTCTGCAGTATCATAGTGCCTTCCTCAGGATTATCTATGTCCCACTTCACCACAAAACCTCCCGCACAGGCGGAGTACATAGTGCGTGTATCTCTATCCAACACAAAACTGTATATAGAATCCTTGTGCCCTGCGAATTGTGCTACTTTTGTAATCTGAATATCTGGTCTTTTCAACTCTCTTATTATTAACGCGTTACATTGAGTATTCCTCCTCAAAATGGCGAAGATAGCCATCCTACCGTAGACCATTCTAATCCCTTTATGAAAAATATATTAGCAAATACACTACTATATGCCTAATTTACGCCTGAAATAGTTTAAATATCGTCCAATAATGATATGACCCTAAAACATTTTATTATGAAAAAACAATCAATCAGTAGCAGAATAATTTCTGCTTTCCGTGCCCTTACCAGCACAAACAAACAACGCTTCTTTACTTCCTAAGATTATGGGAATACTGCCGGCAATGCTTATTTGGTCTATGGCTTCTGCTCAGTTTTTTGGGTGGCCTTCTCATAGCGGGACTCTAGATCCTGCACACGATGTAAATAGTAGTGGGGTATCTACGCTTACAGTAGCCAGTAATACTACTGTATACGCAGATAGTAATAGAGTAAGAGTAACAGCAGCTACAGATCTAGGCAATGATGAATGGATGCTGACCGTATCAGCTCCTGCAGGTATTCTTTTGAGCGATTTGGATTTTCCAGTAAACAAGTGGTGCTTTATGGCACAAATGGAAGACCCTAGTGCACTATATAAAGTAGGTACCAACACACGTGTAGAGGTAGTGAGCTTTGACCCCGGTTTAGGAAAATTACACGTAAGAAAGCCGGCAGGCAGTATCTCTGTTACTCCTGCGTCTTTTGACTATGCTACAAATGCTGTAGTGCAACTAATCCGTGTACCCGTATATAGAAATTTATATTTAGAACCACAGGGGGTACTTACATGCCATCCGTATAACCATGCTGATGGCACAGGAGGTGTACTGCCTTTTATAGCATCGTATGTATACTTCAATGGCGGAATAATAAATGCATCTGGAAAGGGATACCACGTAGGTGGAAACTACACCCTAGGACAAGGTACAGCAGGAGCCCCAGCGGCAACAGGTACACTAGGAGCAGGATGGCCACCGGGTCCATATCCGTATGCTAATGTTACTCCACATACCAGCTTCGGTAACCCACCACCTACTGATTTAAACCCTGCGATGAATGGATACCTCTGCGGAGATCCAGCAGGTGTTATGAATGATTTTGATATCAGTAACATGCTACCTGGCAACTCAGGAAACGGTGCTAATAATACTGCTGCTGGTGCTAATACTACCTCTGGGACGATAGATACCTACGATCCCCCAACTAGCCCACTTACAAGCTCTGCATGGGGTACTATACGTATGGGTAATGCTGGACTACCTGGTAATGACGGAGCTACCGGTGGTGGTGGTGGCGGTACTGGTGGAGAAGGTGGTATGAATGGAACTATGTTTCCTCCTCCAAGCCCGGGCTTAGCTGGATATGACGGTGCTACTGGCGGCAATGCCGGAGACGCGGCCAGAGGCGGAGGTATTATTATCTTTAAACTAAAAGATTTTACCACAGCTAGTGGACTCTCTTCCAGCCAAAAATTCATCTACTCCAATGGAGAACATGGCAAACGCGGTGGCAATGGTGGCCGTGGTGGCGACGGAGGAGACGGCGGATTAGGCCAAAATGGGGCTTGTAATTTGTCAACCAATGAAATTATTCCTCCCGGGCAAATAGGTGGCTATGGTCTGAGTGGTATAGGTGGCGATGGTGCCCAAGGTGGTAGTGCTGGCAACAGTGGCACTATCTGGCTTATGAAAAAGACCTCATCTTCCCTTGGTAGCCGCGTATCACTACGTGGTGGCTTTGGTGGCCCCGGAGGTAGAGGTGGCTATAGTAAAAAATACTATACCTTACCCCTAGCCTTTAATTGGGAAGCCCCGGGCCTAGCATTACTAACTTGCAATGGATTTGGCCGGGAATACGAGTACTGCTTACCAGTACCTCCGTGCCCTCCTATAGAAGTATGCGATTGTGAAGAAGTATTTGCACAGTTAGAAAGAATTAACCTTCCGACTACCTTTCAAAATACCACCTATCCATATTCACTATCTTCCGCAGGCAACACTTCTGTTTTTTATGACACTAATTACTATAACTCTGGAGTACGTGCCCT
>Ga0222647_1000382_pt1 | contig 20917 bp, 13 predicted proteins | sample AntAcemetagen333_FD_179864 | JGI IMG/M metagenome (GOLD analysis project Ga0222647, IMG submission 179864) | Saline water microbial communities from Ace Lake, Antarctica - #333 | ecosystem: Environmental > Aquatic > Non-marine Saline and Alkaline > Saline | place: Antarctica: Ace Lake...
TTCATGCTCAAATAGATAATTTGGGTACGAATGACCAAACCAACGTACAATTGACCGCACAAATAACGGATTTTAACAATCAAATTATTTTTACAGAAACCGTAAATACGGATACTCTTTTGGCGAATACAACGGGAATAGATATTCCTTTCAATACGCATTTTTTCCCCGCTACAAATTTTCAAACTGGCGATTATAGACTAAGCTATATTTTGATACAAGATTCAGCAGATACCGATATTACGGATAACCGAATGGATTTTGACTTTATCATTTCAGATACGACGTTTGCGATTGATAACGGAAATTTCAATACGGTTTTTTCGGGGGGAGATAATCCCGTGAATGGGGCAGGAGCATACGGTGTTGCCAATTATTATTACGTTCCGAACGATAGTTCTAAAGCGACTTCAGTGACATTTGCAATCTATAATCCTGCGAATATTATTAGCGAAACGGTGGATATTTTTCTCTACCAAGCCGATGCGAATGGCGACGGTGATTTAGATGAAAACGGTGACGGAATTGTCGATAATAATGATTTTGTAAATCAGATAAAAGGATTTGCACAATATACTTTTAATGGGTTTGAAGCTCAAAATCAGTTAATTACCGTTTCTTTGGAGAATTTTAATGCCGTTGGGGAAGAAATTTCCTTAGTCGGACAAGGTAGCTATATCGTAGTTTTGGAGTATTCTGGAACAAATCTGATGCTCATTACAGGAGCAGAAGCAATACCGTTTACGAATCTAAATACGATTGGAATTAATACCATTTCTGATTTTTGGATTTTAGGCGGTTTACCCAATGGAATTTTAGCGGTTTTAAGGTTAAATATTCAAGACTTAGGCGTAGCGACAAAAAATATCTTGGCAGAAACCAGCGTACGAATTTTTCCAAATCCAACCACAGATTTTTTAAATATTATGGTAGATTTGGCAGCTGTTACCAATGATTTACGAATAACATTGACCGATATTACGGGAAAAATTGTACTCCGAGATAATCAATCCAATATTCAACAAAAAACAATTCAATACGATATTAAAAATTTACCAACGGGTATTTATTTTTTAACATTAATCACTGAAAAAGGACAAATCACGAAAAAAGTGCTTATCAAATAAATAATCGAAGTTTACTGAAGTTTGCTACCGCTTTTTTTGCGGTGATAAAGTTATCATTGACAAAAAAAGCATAATTAAAAAAACATGAACATAAAATTACACGATAAAACATTTGAACCGTATTTAGATAAATCAACGATTGAAAAACGGGTTTTGGAAATAAGTGCAGAAATTACGAAAGCGTATGCCGATGAAAAGCCAATATTTTTAGTCGTCCTAAACGGTGCGTTTATTTTTGCATCGGATTTATTAAAACAACTAAATTTCGATTGTGAAATTCATTTTATCAAATTGTCGTCTTACGAAGGTATGAATACGACTGGCGATATTAAAACCGTTATTGGACTGACGGAAAATATTGAAAATAGAACAGTTATTATCATCGAAGATATTATTGATACGGGAAATACTTTGTATCATCTTGTACCTGAACTGAAAAAATCACGTCCAAAAAATATTGCTATTTGTACTTTATTACAAAAAACGGAAGCCTTAACGGTGGATTTAAAAGCAGAATTTATCGGCTTCGAAATTCCCAATCGCTTCGTCGTTGGTTATGGTTTGGATTACGATAATTTAGGTAGAAACTATCCGATGATTTATCAATTAAAAATTTAAATTTTTGATTTCTAAATTGTAACTTTAAGAGTTGTAATTCACACCCTCACTCAAAGCGAGGGTATGAATTCACACGTATATAAAATTATTCATAACCAATTATAAACTCAATTCAATGAGATTTCTATTTTTTGCATTATTCATAACGCTCGGATTCGTAAGTTGTAAATCAACAGAAACCGAAGAACCTCAACAAACGCAGCAAACGCAAGAAACACAAGAAGTTGCTTCTTCGAGAGGGATTTCTACGGCTACTTTTAAGCCCGCACTAAAAGACGTAATTAAAGCGCTGAAAAATCAAGATAAAGCGGCTTTAGATGGCTATATTGATAGTGAAAAAGGCTTATTTTTCATCTTATCAACACAGGGTGCATACAGCGAATGTTTGAATTACGAAGCATCTGCCAAACTATTTGAATACAGTGCAAACGCCAGTGAATACGAAGCGAATCCGCTTAAATATCTATTAGATTATTTGAATAATGTGGATATGTCAGAAATTGAAATTATCGAAAAAGACTTGTTTGGCGTTGAATCATGTAGTTTCCATGAAAAAGGTTTTTTCGTAGATTCTAATGAATCCGACATCAAATTATTGACCGATATTTATCAAATGAATAGCGAACGAGATGGCTTAGGAATAGAAGCAAACGAACTTTTGAAATTAGGTGACGCACAAAAATATGCAGCTAAAACCGTTTATATTAGTGATGGAGAGGTAGCTTATACCTTTTATTTCACAGAAAAAGATGGTCAATGGACGTTGACAATTATGGATATGCGGGATTGTGATACGTAGTTTTACGATTTTTATTTTAAGTCAGAATATGAATCATGATTTTATCAAAAAAAGGCAAATTATTCGAATGGTTCGAATAATTTGCCTTTTTTCGTTTTAGCCTTTTTTTATCAAAAAGTCTTTTATTTTATCAAAAGTTGCCATTTCTTTTTGACTGTAATTTGGTCAGATTCCGCTATTGAATATCAAAACGAATAAGGAAAAATCCAATATTAAGCCATTGATAAAGGGACAAAATTCCGTAAATATCGCCATAAGCTAATAAAATAATTATCTTGGTATTTTGAAATGTATTAATCACGTAGCACTACGCTTCGGAGTGGTCTATTTTTGCATGTCACTCTGGAGAGTGGTGCTACGTTAGACGAAAACCAATGAAAAAAGCCATTAAACAACACCTAAACAGAGATAAACGCTTAGCAGAACTTATCAAAACCATTGAATTACCTCAATCAAATCCCGATGGCGATGTCTATTTCGCTTTGACTCGTTCCATCGTTTCCCAACAATTATCTACCAAAGCCGCTGCCACGATTTATGGACGTTTTCTCGATTTATTTGATAATCGGTATCCAGATATTGAAACCGTTTTGAATTTCTCAATTGAAGAATTACGTGCCGTCGGACTATCTCGCCAAAAAGCTTCCTACATTCAAAATGTCGCTACTTTTTTTCAACGTAAAGCCGCTGTTGATTGGTTAAAATTAAGCGATGACGAAATTATTGACCAACTCACCGAAATAAAAGGCGTTGGAAAATGGACGGTCGAAATGATTTTAATGTTTACTTTGGAACGTTTAGACGTGTTGCCATTAGGCGATTTAGCGATTAGAAACCGCATGATTCAACTTTATGAAGTCACGATAACTGGTCGAGCATTAAAGCCTGAACTCACGGAAATTGCGGAATCTTGGCGACCTTATCGGAGTGTGGCTTGTCGGTATTTGTGGGCTTGGGGCGATTTGCAGAAATAGGTTTTAAGGGTTAAATATTAGGTATTAGATAACCTACCCTGAAATCGTGATGATTTAATATTTGGCTCTTTGACAATTTCTGCACGTAGCGGCTACTTTAGCTTCCGAAAAGTCTCAAAATCTTTGCGGCAGCTAAAGACAGCCGTTACGAAAATCTCAATTTATTCGAATTTTGCAGAAATTGTCAAAGAGCCTAATATTTAATTAAAAGTGTAAAATAAACCGCCATTATGCCATGAGCCGCAATGACGGTTTATTTTTGATTTCTTTACTGGTAAAAAGCTAAAAATATAGGCTTAAGAATTATCCTGAGCACTTTTACTAATTCATCGAATATACGATATTTTGATGAGTTTTACAACATCACTTTTTCTTTCAGAATTCCATAACACGCCAAAAAAAGACTACATCGCATCTAACCACAAATGAATAAAACAATAATCCCAAAACATTAATAAAATCGTCAAAATGACGAAAATTTTCAGTTTTTGGATTTCCGTCCACCGTCAGCCGTCTATCGTTAAGCGAGGAAGGAGCGACCGTAAAAAATATAAGTATGAAAATAAAAAAATGGCTTGCCATACCAATATTCGTTGGTATCGCAGGGTTAGCAACTATTGCCATGCCGCTAAATGTACAGCGAATTTTGAGTGATGGCTTGAGTAAAGTGTTGATGAATATTCGGAATATTCAAGAAAATCGTCCAGAGGATAAAGTGTATTTACACTCGGATAAACCGATGTACAAACCTGGCGAAACGGTTTGGTTTTCGGTTTATGTGCGAGATGCGGAAACGATGGCGAAATCTACGAAATCGGGGATTGTCAAAGTACAATTGATTAATCCGAAAGGTGGCATTGATAAAGACATAAATATTGTGTCGAAAAATGGGGTTGCGGTCGGTGATTTTGATATTTCGGAATTTGCGGCTGGTGGTATTTATAAATTAAAAACCTTTACGAATTGGCAAAAAAATGAGGCGAATCCTGCCTTTTTTGAAAAAGAAATTATGGTGCAAAAAGTCGTTTTGCCTCGTTTGAAAATGAAAATTGACTTTTTGAAAAAAGCGTATGGAAAAGGTGATGAAGTTGCGTTGGATTTGTCGATTCAAACCAATGAAAATCAACCATTTAGAAATACTGATTTTAATGTAAAAGTATCTTTGGCAGGTAATGAATTATTAATTAGCAAAGGAAAAACGAACGAAAAAGGAACGGCTCTAATTACGTTCAAATTGCCAAATGATTTGGCAACAAATGACGGTTTGGTGAATATTATCATGGATTATCAAGGGCAACCAGAATCTATTTCTCGGTCGATTCCCATTGTTTTGAATAATATTTCGTTGCAATTATTGCCGGAAGGCGGAGATTTAGTCAACGGTTTGAAAGGTCGGGTGGCGTTTCGGGCAGCGAATGAATTTGGCAAACCTGCCGATATTTCGGGTATTGTCTTGAATTCAAAAGGCGAGGAAATAACCACTTTTGAGTCGTTTCATCAAGGAATGGGTGCGTTTGAATTAACACCCAAAAAAGGCGAAAAATATACGGTCAAAATTACAAAACCTACTGGCGTTAAAGCGACTTTCAATATGCCGAATGCTTTAGAAAAAGGAGCAACTGCAACGGTTTCAAAAGTAACGGAAGATTATATTTATTTAGATATAAAATCGTCAGACGAAACCAAAAAGATGTTTTTGATTTGTCAAATTCGAGGCAAAAAATACTTTGCCATGGATTTTCAAGGTACACACAAATTCACGATTCCGACTGATGAGATGCCAGCTGGCGTTGCTCAAATCACGATTTTTGACGAAAATTCCCAACCGATTGCCGAGCGTTTGACTTTCGTCAATAAACACAAACAACTCAACATTAATATTCAAACGAATAAAGAAAAATATTTGCCCCGTGAAAAGGTCAAAATGACGATAAATGTCACGGACGAAAATGGGAAACCGACTGCGGCTGACTTGTCGTTAAGCGTCGCCGATGACCAATTATTGGCTTTTGCCGATGATAAATCGAGTAATATTTTGTCGTGGCTTTTGGTGGAAAGTGAGCTAAAAGAAAAGGTTGAAGAACCGAATTTTTATTTCAATCCAAAAGAAGAAAAAGCGGATAAAGCGTTGGACTATTTGTTAATGACGGCTGGTTGGCGACGTTATACTTGGGCGCAAATCAATCAAGATTATTTGCCACGAGCGAATTATAAAAATGAAGCGGCAATTATCGGTGGTTTTGTTTATAATGCTCACGATTATAATGCTTTAGAAAATATAAACGTTAAAATAATAGGAACAACTATTACGACAAAAACGAATAAACAAGGGTATTATTCCTTTGAAGGAATTGATTTAGCAGAAGCGAAAACGGTTGAAATAGCCGCTGTTGGTTATGAAAATAAAACGTTCACCGCTCAACAATATCAAGAAGATAATAAAACGTATTTGATGAATTCTGCCATTTATAAGAAACGAAAAGCAGAGGTGGAAAGACGAAGAAGAGCGGAAGAAAGTGCAAGAAAAGATGCGGTAAAAATAGGTCGTCCGAAAGCGGAAAATGCTTTGCCACCACCAATGATGGAGGTTGAAGATATTATGGAAGAAGATATGGATTTTGAATTATCAGAAGGAATAGAAATCGAACGACCAAGAACTGCTGAACTACTTCCGCCAGAGGCTACATTGAAAGGTAAAGCGGAGGTTATTGAACTTAAAGTGCAAAATGAAGTCGTTTTAGAAAAAAGAGACTTGGATAAAAAAATCGATGTCAATAAACCAATGCCAAAACCGAAGCCGAAGCCAAAACCAAAACCTCGAAGAGAAATCGTAGATGAGGTTTTTCAAGTTGTGGAGCAAATGCCTCGTTTTCCAGGTTGTGAAGAATTATTTTCGGAAGAAGAAAAACAAAAATGTTCGCAAGAAAAACTATTGGAATACATTTATCAAAATTTGCAATATCCAAATTCAGCTCGTGAAAATGGCGTAGAAGGTACAGCAGTGGTGAGTTTTGTGGTGGAAAAAGATGGAACGATTTCAGATGCAAAAATTATTCGGAATCCAGGCGTTGGACTTGGCGAAGAAGCGATGAGATTAGTCAATGATATGAACGCGCTACCGACCAAATGGACGCCTGGTAAACAACGTAATGAAGTGATACGAACACAGTTTAATTTACCAGTTCGTTTCCGCCTGGACGGCGGTATGATTGTAGCGGCAAGTGGTTCATATTACAAAGCAAAAACCTTCCCAACACCAATTTACGCAGGACAAAAAGACCCTAAAATTCGGGACGATTTTCGCAGTACGATTTATTGGAATGGACATATTGAAGTCGGTGCGAATGGTCGGAAAACGATAGAGTTTTATGCTTCTGATGCGATTACGTCCTTTAATATTACGGCGGAAGGTATTGGAAATAAAGGGAATATCGGCAGAACGGAAAAGAAATTTTTCACACAAAAACCGTTTAGCCTTGCGGCAAAATTACCAACTGAAATTGTTCAAGGTGACGTGATGAATTTGCCTTTGACTTTCGTCAATAATGCTGACGAAACGATAACTGGCGAGTTAAAAATTGACGTTCCAGCAGGTTTGGAAGTCGTTTCGACTTTGCCAAAAACGCTGACTTTAGAAGCGAATAAAGCGATTACGAAGTATTTTAAATTCAAAACTTTATATCCAATTTCGGAAAAACAATTGTTAAAAATTGGCTTCAAAGCCAAAGGTTTTCAAGACGCGATAGAAACCGAAATGACGATAGTTTCGCAAGGTTTTCCAGTTTCAAAAGCCTTTGCAGGCAAGAGTTTGACGGAAAGTTTTGAGGTGAATATTGACGATTTGGTGGACGGTTCTTTGGAAGTAGAATTACAAGCTTATCCGAATATTGTGAGCGAAATGTTGACTGGTTTGGAGGCGATGTTGAGAGAGCCGCACGGCTGTTTTGAGCAAACTTCGTCTTCGACTTATCCGAATATTTTGGTCTTGAATTATTTAATTAATACTGGTCAATCGAACCCAGAATTAACAACACGAGCGAAAGATTTAATCGAAAAAGGATACAATCGCTTGATTTCGTTTGAGTCGAAAAGTGGCGGTTTTGAATGGTTTGGTGGCGACCCAGCGCACGAAGGTTTGACAGCTTACGGCTTGATGGAATACGTGGATATGCAATCGGTTTATGATGGCGTAGATGCAGCAATGGTAAAGCGTACAGCGAATTGGTTATTTAGCCGAAGAGATGGAAAAGGCGGTTTTGGACGGAATCCGAGAGCGTTACATTCTTTCGGTTTGACGGACGAAGCAACGATGAGTATTTACATCACTTGGGCATTAACACAGGCAAAGTTTGACGGTTTAAAAATGGAAATCGACTTTGCGTATAATACCGCAATGCAAACCAAAAATCCGTATCAATTGGGCTTGACTGCCAATATGTTATACGAAGTTGGCGAGAAGGCGAGAGCGAAAAAAGTATTGGAACAATTGATGTCGATTCAGTTAGAAAATGGTGCTTGGGAATTTGAAAATAATCATAAATCTGCGCCAGGTTCGAGTGGCGATGCGTTGCGAATCGAAACGGCAGCGTTGGCTTTGACGGCTTTGTTGAAATCCGAAAATCCGCACTTGTTGAGCGTCCGAAAATGTGCCGATTTCTTGCGTAATTCGAGAGGCGGTTATGGCGGTTTTGGAAATACAAATAGTACGGTTTTGGCGTTGCGAGGTTTGTTGGCTTACGCCGAATTTATGAAAAAAACGGACGAAAGCGGCGAAATTGCGATTTTGGTCAATGACGTAGAAGTTGCTCGTCAGGCCTACGCCAAAGGTGCGGAAAGAGTCGTGATTAAAGATTTAGAGAAATATTTAAAAGCAGGAAAACAAACCGTCATGGTAAAATTTATCGATGCAAAAACTGCGTTACCAACGGCTTTAAATATAAATTATAATTGCAAAACGCCACCAACTTCGGAAACTTGCGCCATCGGTTTGGACGTGAAATTGGTCACTGAGGTTTCGGGACAAGCAATCGCCAACGTAAAAATGGGCGAAACTATTCGTTTAACCACAACGATAACCAACAAAACAAAAGAAGGTCAACCGATGACATTGGCGATTGTCGGCATTCCCGCAGGTTTGTCCGCTCAACCGTGGCAATTGAAAGAATTGATTGATAAAAAAGTCGTGGATTTTTACGAAATCATCGGTAACAATGTCGTTTTCTATTATCGCCAAATGAAACCAGAGGAAGTCCGAGTGATTAATTTAGACTTAAAAGCGGATATTCCAGGCAGTTACGAATCGCCAGCTTCTACGGCTTATTTGTATTATACGAATGAGTTGAAAAGTTGGGTCGGTGGGGAGAAAGTGAGTATTGAGTAAGTTATTTTGAACCACAGGAGTCGCAAAGGGCACAAAAGAGTTTTCACAAAAGAAAAATCAAAAAATACTTTTTTGAAAAGCCTTTTGTAACTTTTGTGGTTCAAAAAATTACCTAACCAAATCCATTTCATAATCAAATTTTGGCACTTCGATTAACATTAAACTTGTTGCCGCTTGGAGTTTATCCCGAGGACTCGGGATTTCTAACGTTAAATTTTCCGAACCTTTCAACACCTTATTCAAGTATTGAGGCGACCAATTTAATTTTTCCGCCAATGCTTTTTGCGTAATTTTTTCCTTACGTAAATGTCGCAAAATTTTTAACGCGATTCTGCCAGACATATCTAACCATACTTGGTTTTCTTGTCGCCATTTAGCTTCTTTTATCCATTCTGTACCTTTAGTCGCAGATTTTACAATTCCATCTTTTATGCTTTTTTTACTAATCGTCTTAGCGTTTATGTTACTACGAAATGAAACCTGAGGAAATTAAAATCCTCAGTTTAGACTTAAAATATTATATTTCAAGCAGTTACGAGTCGTATTATACGAATGAATTGAAGGAGGAAAGGTGAAACTTAGTTGTTTGTAAACACCTGAAATTCAAGTTATTGCGAAACTGTTCGTCGTTTACCGTATAATTATCCCAAACAAACTTTTGCTCCTTCTTCTCCAATCAAACTGCCGATGGCAACGCCCATTCCGCCCAAACGAACGGCAACCGTGATATTTTCTGAAATATTTTGAATGATTGGCTTTTTGGAATCGCCAATGCCCAAAATACCGCTCCACCATTGTTCAATTTCAAAATCGTGATTCGGTAAAATATGTGTTTTTAAAATGGAAATTAAATTATTTTGAATCAAATCTGTTATGCCAAATTCAGCAGTCGTTTCGCCTGTCAAATTTAGATTTCTACCGCCGCCAAACAAAACTCGATTACCGACATTCCGAAAATAATAATAGCCTTTATCCAAATGAAACGTACCTTCGAGTGGTAAATTTTCAATCGGTTTGGTGATTAAAACTTGGTTTCGAGCTGGTGTGACTTCGAGGTTTGGCAATAGTTTTTGAGTAAAACCATTCGTTGCTACGATGACTTTTTGAGCCTTGATAATTGTGTTGTTTTCGGTTTCAATTGTGACGTGAGTCGTGCAATCTTCGATGTTTTGAATGGTAATGCCGTTATAAATTTTGATGCCTTTCTCTGTCGCAATATCGATTAATCGTTGCATCATTTTACCAGTATTAATTTGTCCTTCCGCTTGGATTTGGATTTGGCGATCCAAACCATTAAATCCAAATTTATCTCTTTTCGCTACTTTATAATTTCGATGAATCGGAATAATTTTTTTCAAATTTCTATTCAGATACGGCAAGGCGTCAACGCATTTTTTATACGTTTCGGCATCCTTTTCCATAAAAATTTCGTGTCCGCCATATTGCTCAAATTCCAAATGAATATCGCCAATTGTATCCAACAATCGCCTCAAACCTTCCCAGCGTTGCTCGACCAAATCGAAAACGGTTGATTCAGATTGACTTTCTAAATCATCTAACAATTCGGACGGGCTACCAAAACAGGCAAAACCTGCGTTTTTGGTACTTGCACCGCTTGGCAGAAAGCCTTTTTCCAAAATAATAATTTTCCAATTCGGACGTAATTTTTTTAAAGTCAAAGCCGCATTTAAGCCAACCAATCCGCTGCCAATTATTGCTACATCTACTTTTTCGAAGAAGGTGGTATTTTCCCAAAAGCTAAGGTTCATAACTTGATTATTTATTTTGATTTGGGTCAAATGTAGTGCTTTAGAGTTAGAATGACAAGGGAGATGTACTGTGAGTTAGGGGTCATTTTTTATTAAAGACAACCTGTGTTTTTTTAAGTGAAAATATGATGTTATTAACGGATTAGGAACGGAACGAAAATGGTAAATTATCAGGTTAAAAGTTAGGTTATGGAAACCTATAAAGGGGTTGGCTTTTTAGGAATACCTAAGAAAATTTGTAAAACATAGTTAAAGAAGGCAATCAATTTTAAATAAAGTCTACTTATATCGTAATTTTGTAATCCTATTATTAATGAGCTTTTGTAATAACGAACCAATATAATTACGTTAGGAAAGTGGAAACAAATAAACTTAGCAATCAAAAAACTATGAATCACCCTTTATTTAAAAAAAACGTATTTGTACTATTTTTTCTTTTATCAACAATTCTGGTGAAAGGACAAACTGAAAAACATAAGATTTATATTGAACAATTCTATCCTATTGCGGTGGCAGAAATGGAACGGGCGAATATTCCGGCAAGTATTAAGTTGGCTCAAGGAATTTTAGAATCTGGTCTTGGTGAAAGTGAATTAGCAAAAAATGCGAATAATCATTTTGGAATTAAATGCGGTAATGATTGGATTGGTGAAGGTTATTATCTGAAAGATGATGATAGAAATGACGTTGGTATCTTGGTAAAGTCTTGTTTTCGAGTCTTTGATTCATCCGAAGAATCGTATGTTGCACACACCGAATTTTTAATGAATCCTAAGAAAGTTGCTCGTTATGGTTTCTTATTTGAATACGAACGTACAGATTATAAAAGTTGGGCAAAGGGTTTGAAAGATGCTGGTTATGCGACTAATCCAAACTACCCAAACTTGCTAATTTCAGTAATTGAAAGGAATGATTTGACGAAGTACGATAATATGACGACGGCGAATCTTGACCCGATTTTTGTTCAAAATTATCCTAACAAACGGGAGGAATTGTCAAATCGTAAATACACCAAAATTTCAAATTTCAATGGTATTCGGTCAGTTTTTGCTAAAGAAGGCGATACGCCTTCCGATATTAGTGTCAAATTTGGTACTGCTACCCGATTAATTGTGAATTATAATGAAATAGATGGAATTAGGATATTTGAAGAAAATGAACGTGTTTTTCTTCAAAATAAAAAATGGAAATACAAGGGGAATACCAAAACGCATCGAGTACAAGAGGGGGAATCTATGTATGATATTGCTCAAAACTATGGTATTAGAACGCAATGGCTCTATATCCGAAACCTAATGAAAGCTGGAGAAGAGCCTGCTTCGGGTGAACAATTGAACCTTCGAGGTTGGAATTTTAAGGGTGTGAAAATATTGCCGAAAGGCAAAACAACGCAAGGAAATACGCCGACAAATACGACCGAACCAACGGATAATAATGATGCTGATGATGGATTTTTAGATGAAGTCGTGCCGCCCTCTGCTCAAAAAATCACACACGTTGTGCAAAAAGGAGAAAGCCTTTACGGAATTGCTCAAAAATATGGCGTTACGGTCGATAAAATTAAAGAGTTGAATAATTTAGAAACAAATAACTTGAATATTGGTCAAGAATTAATCATAAAATAGATTTTACCTTGACTTTCAACAATTTATTTATTAAATTACTTGTGTATTTGTTTTCTAAAGACTTAGAAATAAATTGATATTTGAAATGTGATAAGATGTTAATTTTTTATGTCAACTTTATTTTTCATCATTTATCTTATCCCTAAAAGGAAAAAAAACGCAGCAGCATGAAGTATATTACCGTAATATTTTTGATGTTGTGCAGTTTTCAGATAACTGCACAATCTAATGCAAAAGATTATATTGACCGATACAAAAGCGTCGCTTTACAGCAGATGATTGAAACGGATATTCCCGCCAGTATTTTATTGGCACAAGGGATTTTTGAATCATCAGTAGGCTCAAGCGTGCTTGCAACGCAGGCAAATAATCACTTTACCATGTCTTGTATTAATAATTGGAAGGGCGAGGTTTTGTATAAATTGAAAGATGGTTCACCAAAGTGTTTTAAAGTCTATAATTCGCCTGCGGAATCTTACATTGATCACGCACAATCATTGGCAAACAATCCTCAATTTGAAAATTTATTTTATATCGAATCCACGAATTATAAGCGTTGGGCGAAAGGTTTGGAAGCCTTGAATTATAAAAATTATCCGAATTATGCGGATCAATTGATTCAAACAATTGAGTTGTATGAATTATATAATATTGACAAAAAAATTGAAAAAATTAAAAGTGAAGTAGTGGTAGAAACTGCTGAAAATGAAACGATGTATCTCGGAAAAAACCAAATCTATTATAACAATGATGTGAAAGCCGTCATTGCAGGAGAAGATGAAACGCCTTTGGAATTGGCTGCACGAATAAAAATGCCTTTACGTAAAGTGTTGAAATACAATGATATAACACTTTCTGACGGTTTTTATCCTGGGCAATATGTTTATTTAGGGCGTAAAAAGTCAAAATTTAGTGGTGAAAAGGGGGTACATCAAGTATCTCAAACAGATAACATTTATTTGATTGCTCAACAATACGGAATCCGTTTGAATAAATTGTTAAAATTAAATCAATTAAAAAAAGGGGAAGAACCAGATATTAATCAAAAAATATATTTGAAAGAAAAAAATCCGCAAAAACCATTTTTGCGTTCCGGTACATTTACGCCGGATATTATTCCAATGATTGAGAAAGAAGAAGTTGAAATACCAATTACAATCACAAAACCGCCAACTTCTGTGCCTAAAAATAATATTAATACGCCTCCAAATGAAGCTGAAACAACGTATGTTTACCCGAGTTCTGGGTATGATAAAACGGAAGAAGCTTTCGAAAGTGGTAGTTCGGGAATTCCTGAAAAAGGTTCGATTACGGAAATCAAGCCAGTTGATACGGAATATTCGATAACGAATGGTACGCAGATTCCAAAGAAACCTAAACTTGTTCCGTCAAATGTTCACGTTGTCCAAAAAGGGGAAACGCTTTACGGTATTTCCAAACAGCATAATATTACGGTGCAACGCTTGAAAGATTTGAACGGCATATTAGAAAATACAATTGAAATTGATCAATGGCTACGATTCAAGTAAATTAAAATTAAAAAAAAGGGTAGGTCATAGCCTCGCTCGAAGTAAGGTTATGGTCTTTATGAGATAGAAGCTTAAAAATATTTCGTCCCTAAATCGTCCTACCTAAACCAATAAAGTCGTATTTTTCGATTTCAAAAATAACTTCAAACATACAGAACGACTAATCATGAAAATATTTACAGCTCCTCAAATAAAAGCGTTAGACAGAAGGACGATAAAAGAACAAAATTTACAAACGCTTGAACTAATGGAACGGTCTGCAAAAGCTTTTACGACTTGGTTTGTCAAAAAATACGATTTCCGTCAGAAAATACAAGTCCTTTGTGGCATCGGTGATAACGGTGGCGACGGTTTGGCGATTGCTCGATTATTGTACGAACGAGATTACCCCGTCACGGTTTATGTTTTAAAATTTAGTGATAATCTAACGAAGGATTTTAAGCGAAATTTGGAAGGCTTGCGGTATCGAAGTATTGAAATTATTTATATCGAACCTGGTGATAAGTTATCTAATTTAGACACCGACGCAATTATAATTGATGCGATTTTAGGTTCAGGACTTTCACGACCTGTCGATGGATGGTTGGGCGATATTATTCAACAGGTAAATAATACGGCTAAAACGATAATCGCTGTGGACATTGCGTCAGGCTTGTTTGCAGACGAACACACCGAAAAAAATAGTATTCTACCCAAGCAAACTTTTTGTTTTGAATTACCAAAATTAGCTTTCTTTTTCACGGAAAATTATGGAAGGGTTGGTGATTGGTATGTTGAGACAATTCAATCTTCGCCAAGCGGAATTGAAGAAACGACTACACCTTATTATTATATTACGGAAGAAATTATTAAAAAAACCTATCGTCCACGTTCAAAATTTGATCATAAGGGAACTTATGGTCGAGCGATATTGATTGTCGGAAGTAAGGGCATGATGGGCGCTGGATTGTTGGCAGCCAAAGCGGCATTGAGAAGTGGTGTAGGTTTGGCGACCGTTCACGTTCCTCAATGTGGTTACACGATTGCTCAAACGGCAATTCCAGAACTGATGGTTAGTTTGGATAATCACCCGGATAGTTTTTCGGAAGTACCTGATTTAGAGCGATACAATGCAGTTGGGGTTGGTTGTGGTTTGGGCGAAAGCGAAACGACGGCAAAAGCTTTAAAATCGCTTTTGGAAAATTCGACTTTGCCAATGGTCGTCGATGCGAGTGCGTTGAATATTATTGCTGAAAATAATTGGCATGATTTGATTCCACAAGACACGATTATCACGCCACACCATGGCGAATTTAATCGCTTATTTGGTAAAACGTCCAATGATTTTGAACGCAATAATTTGCAACGAGCGAAAGCTAAAGAATTGGGTATTTTTATCATTTTAAAAGGTGCACATTCGTCTATCGCTTGTCCTGACGGGAATTGTTATTTTAACTCCACAGGAAATCCTGGTATGGCAACTGGCGGCAGCGGTGATGTACTAACCGGGATTATTACAGCGTTTTTGGCACAAGGTTATCAATCGTTAAGTGCCGCACTTTTGGGCGTTTATTTACACGGTTTGGCAGGTGATTTGGCAGCCGAAAAATATGGCTACGAATCTATGATTGCTGGCGATATCAATAACTTTTTAGGCAAAGCGTTTGGGAAAATTAATTAGAAATTAGAAAGATGACATTAGGTATAAAAAAATCTCACTCGAAATATTCGGGTGAGATTTTTTTGTTTTATTGCCCCAAAATAATCTAAACTCGCAACTCAAACGCCACAACTCGCAAAATCAATGTTTTAACAACAATTAACAAAATCGCCTGTTTAATTTTCATAAATTTGCAAAAATTCATAAAAAAAAAGGCTAAATAAAATGAAAATATTTTTTTACAAATTGCTAATAATCAATATTTTAGTATTGATTAGCGGACAATTATTTGCTCAACCTCAAGCGAATATTACGGCAATGATCGTTAAAGGAGTTGTGATTGATGAAGCGTCAAATGAACCAATGATTTATACAACCGTGGCATTATATCGAACTTCGGATAGTAGTTTGGTTACGGGAGTTGTGACGAATGATTTGGGTATTTTTGTATTGGAAACTACACCTGGAACGTATTATCTTTCGATTGATTTCATTGGTTACGCCAAGAAAACGGTAGATAATATTACGGTAAATCGTGCGAATCCGATGACGGATTTGGGAACGATTATGTTAGAAACAAGCTCGGTTTCTTTGGCGGAAATCGAGGTGCGTGCGGAGAAAAGTACGATGCAATTTAATTTAGATAAAAAGGTATTTAATGTCGGAAAAGATTTGGCGAATCAAGGTGGTTCTGCTTCCGATATTTTGGATAATGTGCCGTCTGTAACCGTTGATGTAGAAGGTAATGTGAGTCTTCGTGGTCAAGGAAATGTACGGATTTTGGTGGATGGAAAACCGTCGAGTTTGGTGGGTTCTGACGGTAGCGGTTTGAAGAATATTCCTGCGAGTATGATTGATAGAATTGAGGTGGTCACGAATCCTTCGGCTCGTTATGATGCGGAAGGAATGACGGGAATTATTAATATTGTCTTGAAAAAAGATAAGAAAAAAGGGTTTAATGGTTCGTTTGACGTGAACGCTGGTTTTCCTGCGAATTATGGAACCGCACTTAACGTGAATTATCGTAGAAATAAGTTGAATTTCTTTGTGAATTACGGTATTAATTACCGTAAAGGGCCAGGCGGCGGAAGTCTGTATCAAGAGTTATATCAAGGCGATTCTACGATAATTTTGGATATGGAACGAGAACATACTCGAGGCGGATGGTCAAATAATGTCCGTACTGGAATTGATTTTTTCGCAACGGAAAAGGTCACTTTAACGGGTGCGTTATCTTACCGAACTGGCATAGACAAAAATAAAACGACGCTCACTTATCGAGATTATATCAATACGACTGAAAATCTAATCGGCTATTCTGACCGTGTGGATAATGAAGATGAGAATGAATCGAAATTGGAATATTCGGTTAATTTCAAAAAGACTTTTGATAAAAAAGAACAACTTTGGACGGCAGATATTCAATATAGTAATAGTTCGGAAATCGAAAAATCTAATATTACGGAAACATTTTATGGTAGTAATGGACAACTTTCGAAGAGTGAATTGGAACAGCGTTCGACAAATAATGAAAATTTTAAAAATCTTTTGGTTCAGACGGACTATATTTTACCTTTCAAAGAAAAAGGGAAATTAGAAATGGGCGTTCGGTTTAATTTACGGAATGTAGATAACGATATTTTGGTCGAAGAATACGATGCTACCGAATGGACGAATTTGACCAACCTTAGTAATAATCTACGTTATAAAGAAAATATTTATGCGGCTTACGGAATGATTGGCGACAAGTTCGGTAAGTTTTCTTATCAAGCAGGTTTGCGATATGAATATTCGGACATCGAAACTTATTTGGTGCAAACGGATACTCGAAACCCCCGTGAGTATGGTAATTTCTTTCCAAGTGCCGTCTTAAATTATGAATTTTCGGAGAAAGATGCAATTCAAATGAGTTATAGCCGTCGGATTCGTCGCCCAGGTTTTTGGGAATTGAATCCGTTTTATTCTTTCAGCGATGCCCGAAATTTTTTCGCAGGAAATCCGAATGTGAATCCTGAATTTACGAATGCTTATGAAATTAGTTATTTGAAGTTTTTTGAAAAAGGTTCCCTAAGCATAGCTGCATATTATCGACATACAGACGATGTTATTTCTCGAATTAGAACGGTGGACAGCACCGGTTTTGGAATAACTTTACCACAAAATATTGGTTTTAGCGATGCTTACGGTTTGGAGGTTAATTTCTCTTATAACCCTTTCAAATGGTGGCGTATCAGTGGTGATGGGAATTTTTATCGCATTATCACAGACGGAACGTCCTATAATGAAGGGCTTTACAGCGATACTTACACCTGGTTTGGTCGAATTACGTCACGGATGACTATTTATAAAAGTGTAGATTTGCAAATCAGAGGAAATTATCGTGCAGGCGAACAAACGCCACAAGGTTCGCAAAAAGCGAGGTATCATTTTGACGTTGCCGCAAGTCGGGATATTTTCAAAAAAAATGGTACATTGACGTTGAGTGTTAGTGACGTATTTAATACTCGTCGTTGGAATTATGAAGTTTTTGGAGATAATTTTTCTACCATTGGAGATTTTCAGTGGCGAGTAAGACAAATTACATTGGCTTTAAATTATCGCCTGAATCAAGAACAACGCAGAGGCGGCGGTCGTCCAAGTGGCGGCGGATTTGAAGGTGGTGGTGGCGGATTTTAATTTTAATGAAAAACCTATGGGATTTTGAAAATTCCATAGGTTTTGATATTTTTAATAAAAAATGATTTTTTACCTTACGGCAATATCGCTTTTATCAATATTCTATCTCGTCATTCAAACCATTTATACCGAAGGTTGGAAGGCGTTACCGATTTGGAAAATTCCGAATAATTTTCAGCCCAAAACAACTATTTCTATACTAATTCCTGCCCGAAACGAAGCCCAAAATATTGGTGATTGTATAGATTCTATTTTAAATCAAACGTATCCAAAATACCTTTTTGAAATAATTATTTTAGATGATTTTTCGGAGGACGAAACGCCTGAAATCGTCGCAAATTATACCAAAAAGGGTTTTAAAAATGTCAGATTAATCAAAATGTCAGATAATATCTCATCGGACGAAACCCAATCTTTTAAGAAAAAAGCAATTGAAATTGGTATCAAAAAAGCAACGGGCGAACTCATCGTGACGACCGATGCTGATTGTATCGCACAACCGAACTGGCTCGAACTTATCGGTAGTTTTTACGAAATCAAAAACCCAAAATTTATCGCTGCTCCAGTTAATTTTCATCAAGAACAAAACGATTTTGAGCGGTTTCAATCTTTAGATTTCATCGGTATGATGGGCATCACAGGTTCTGGAATTCATACCAAAATTATGCGAATGTGTAACGGTGCGAATTTGGCTTATCCCAAAACGGTTTTTGAGGAAGTTAACGGTTTTCAAGGTATTGATAATCACGCTTCGGGTGACGATATGATGCTAATGCAAAAAATCGCACGGATTTATCCCAACGAGATTGTTTATTTAAAAAACCAAAATGCAACTATTTTCACGACTGCAAAACCGACTTTAAAGTCATTTATTAATCAGCGAGTGCGTTGGAGTACGAAGTCAAAAGGTTACGAAGAAAAACAGGTGACGCTTATTTTGATTGGGATTTGGCTGTTTTGTGTCAGCGTTCCGTTTACATTTTTGGCGACCCTTTTTTTTGGTAAAACAATGTTGTTAGCAGTTTTTGGACAATTATTAATAAAATCATTTGCCGATTATCGGTTATTAAAAACGACCGCTACGTTTTTCAAGCGGTCTGATTTAATGCGAACATTTTGGAAATCCTCTTTTTATCACTTGATTTATATTATTGCAGTTGGATTTTTGGGCGGTATCATCAAAAAATATGAATGGAAGGGCAGAGTCGTGCAATAGTATTATATGGTGTAGTTTCGTGATTATTTTAAGCTGAATCCGTATTGTTAGCCTTAATTTTTATTTATTTTCATAAAAAACAATATTTTTCCAATTGATTCTGTAGGTTATTTATAATAAATAACCGGATTTTTTTTATGAAAAAAAGGCGTTTTTTTATAAATATAATTGGCAAATAAATTTCAATAATAAATATTAATTCATTCAAACCTTTGTTAATAGTAATTTATACATAACACTTATATATTATATTATTAATTGTATATATAACGAAAATAAAATTCGTATATTTTAGCCTGTCACGAATTTGAGTTATTCGCTTTATATAGACCGCTCGTTTGGCTTATCATTGCGTTATAATCAAAAACAAAATACCTTGTCAATATATACATTATGAAAAGCTTCAAAACTTTACTTTTATTCTCACTAGTTTGTTTGGTATCAGTATAAGCTTTCGGACAGCGCAAGTCGTCTAAAAGAAATTCTGATCAAGTGTATAATGGTTATGTAGTGATGGTGAACAGTAATGATACTATTTTTGGAGAGGTTGAGTTTTTGAATCCTACTTACAATCAGGAAACGGTCGTACTTTACAAAGACGGCGAAAAAACAGAATATAATGCAGCTCAGGGAGAAATCAGTGAGTATGCTTTTGAATACAAAAGATACGATAAAGCAACACAATCAACTAAGGCACTTTGGTTTGTATATGCGAGCAAACGCATTCAAGCGGAAGACGAAAATACGGTAAAAGAGTATTTTATGGAAAGACAAATTAATGGTGAAATTACATTGTACAATTTTTTTAGCTTAGAAACAAGTAAAATCAATAGCCGCAATTATAAACACAATTATTTTGTAGGGAAAAAAAGACTTGATGGTTTTGATTTGGTAATGATTACAAGAGATAATTACAGAGAAAAAATCCGTGAGTATTTGGTTTTAGGAAACGATTCAATCGAATCAAACTTAGGAACAAGCGGATACGGTTACAAATATTTATCGTCTATCGTTGAAGTTCAAAATGCTTGGTTGACGGGAAATCCTCAATATGATATTTTATTAAGTTCTATTAATTCGGTTGATTTGAATTAATCATAAACAATTTCCAAAAGTATGAAAGCAGCTATTCACAACGAATAGCTGATTTTTTTTGTTAGGGGTATTCCTTTCGACTTTATCAAAACCACCATTTCCCACCCAAAATTAAATCAAATAATATAATTATTTTTTTGCCAAAATCATCAATATTATTTTCACAAAAATACATTTTTAAGCTATTTATAACAAAATTATTTTTGAGGTTTTTTAAATCTAATCTTAAATAAAATATACTTGTAAATATTGCTAACAGTTACGTATAGCAAAAAAAAGATATATATTGTCAAATATTGGAAGTAATTATTAATATGTAATTTATAATTTAAACAAACTTTATCCTGTCACGAATTTGAGTTATTTGTTTTATATAGACTGCTCGTTTGGTTTATCATTGTATGGTAATCAAAAACAAAAATAACTTATCAATATATACGTTATGAAAAACTTCAAAACTTTACTTTTAT